>Ga0210040_10000256_pt1 | contig 94095 bp, 84 predicted proteins | sample CryGeyCG12114_NA_FD_185462 | JGI IMG/M metagenome (GOLD analysis project Ga0210040, IMG submission 185462) | Groundwater microbial communities from aquifer - Crystal Geyser CG19_WC_8/21/14_NA (SPAdes) (version 2) | ecosystem: Environmental > Aquatic > Deep subsurface > Groundwater | place: USA... | reverse complement strand
GTACTAGTACGGTATTAGTACGATATTCTATACTAGTACGCTACTAGTATATATATTAGTATATATACTAGTATAACTTTATATTATAAGCGTACTAGTAGATATAGTATATTAAGATTATATCTAAAACGAACGTATTATAGTATACTAAGACTATATTTAAAATAACGACGTATAGCTACTTAAGGTACTTAGATTAAACTTTTTTAAGCTTATATCGTCGCCGCCTCTTATATAAAGGCCTACTTATAAGGCGATAACGAGGTCTTTACTATTTATACTCGATTAGATATTCGGACTTTTCTACTAAACTTATACCTAAAAGCGCCTATTATATACTACTACGTAGTACTTAGTAGTAAATACTTATAATCTTTTTTTCTTTTTTAAAAAAAAAATAGCTAGATATCGATATAGATATAAGTATACGTATTAGTACGCGTATTAGTAGCGTACTAATACTGTACTAGCACCTAATATATATTCTATTTTAACGATATATTAAGCGTACTAGTACGCGTACTAATACGTATACTAACACCGTACTAATATACGTACTAGCACGATACTAGTATCTATACGGAGGGCAAAGTAGTATTCCGTTAAGACTTAGCGCTCTGGCCAAGCAGCAGAGCGTCTTGCGTGGATCTATCTAATGAGGATTAGCCTACGCATGTACCTACCTTATTAGAAGGGCTAAACCTCTCTCGATAGGTCGCTGTACACAGCATCGCGTGGCAAGGGGTGTCTATTTAATGTGAATACTATCCTGCCCACTACCTAAAGCTTAACAGCGTGCTAGTAGCGTGCACAGCATACATAGTATACAATTGGGTCCTTTGGCCGCCCATTCGTATGCTTCGAAAGGCTACAAACCTACTGTCGAAAGGTTCTTTCAGTCATGTCACGCCAAACGAATTTGTTCGGAGTCGCTGTGCGAGGGTCTGCTGCGAGCGAAATGATGTACGTAGATACAGCATCGCTTCCAGGAACCGGTATCCGCTTTTCTTATGTTTCACTCGACCCTACTAACATCTTGACACGAACGATAGTAGACCGGAACCACACCGAGAGCCATCCCGAATTAGGTATCTCTGAAATGTCTACAACGTGCGCTAAGATCCGGTCAGTGGCACACCAATCCTCAGTGCATCACTTGAGCTCATGTAGCCATATTCCAAAGAAAATCCAACGAGTCTATCGCTAATCCAGAAGCAGCTTGAACTCCTTCCGTACCGAACGGAGCAAATTGTGAGTTAAATGGTTGAGCCAGCCAATTCTCGAGCATCCCGTTCTCGTCGAAGTCGTATGGGATGGTTATGTCGGTCGTGGCGGTCGCCGAGTTGTCCATGGCCTGGTTCCAGGGCATTGTGTTGATGTGCCTATGTGTCTGCTGGGGCGGGTTGGCTTGCATATCATGAGCTCTAGTGCTTGGTTTACCTACACTGTTCGATGTCTCGGGATCGTGACTAACCGCACGCGACACTGCGGCGGAATGCATAGTCGTTGGTTTCTGGACCCTGAAGTTGCGCTTGAACTGCCGCACGTGTTTGGCGATAAGGGTCGCATACCGGCCGGCGAGGTGGATGTCATCTGCTTGGTTGTTCTGCAGAGCTCGAATGCAGCATTGGAGTTGCGTCAGAGACCTTGTCACGTCCGCTTCTCGCGACCCGAGACTGATGGTCTTCAGAAGGTATATGGAAGCCGCCACCACCCGAAGGAAGACTCTAACCGGGCAGTACTGCAACACAGCTCTGTCAGAGAGTCTTGTCGCTATGCGCAGGATCTCCAAGCTGGCGTCTCGAACCTCCTTAACGAAGCGAAAATCTTGAGAGAACTCGGGGCGGAGGAAGTCCTGGTCTAACCAGCCCCTTGCGGAGGCACAGCTGCTGGCGCGCTCCACCAATGCTTGCACAGCAATTGAATTGATGTACATGCGTACGAAGTGGTACTCGATGAGCAGGATCTGCCGTGCATCTTCCAGAATGGTTGGACAAGACATCTCTGCGTAATCCGTATGCCATCGACACAGCAGTGGCTCAAAGTGGTTGAGGAGGCTTATGTAACGAGAAGTCTTCAACATCTGTCTTGTAACTGCTCGGTTCGCGAATAACATTTCAGTGGCGGTGGCTGACAACTTGGTGATCTCGATCCACTTCGTGATCAATGTCTCCCGGTCACTAGTTACTTGTTCTTCAGCCAGCTCTCCGAACACAGGTGGGTGCACAAGATTCTGATGACTTCCTTGGGGAAATACACTTGAGCAGCCGAGTTGCAAGGACAATTGACTAGCGTAGAGAAACAGCAGCCTTCGTATTCGCAAAATCGCTTGATTATTCCTCATCGACGCGTGATCATGTCCTTCAGCATCCTCATGATTGAAGACACCAAGTTCGTGGGCAAGCGTCGTTGCAATTCCTACAAGCATCCAGCTCATTCGTTCGGATCTTTTCGCAGGCTCGAACACATCTTCTCGCCACCTCTTGCTTGCTTCGCTGTTGATGTTTTGAGGCTGATACGTGTCGTCGATGGAGGGTGCGAGACTGGCATCCCAGCCATCGTACTCAGGTGGGAAATGCAACGCTCTCGGATGCCATTCGATGATTAGCAGCATTGCCTGTATGCTACCAAGGGTACGAGTCTTAGCAAGGCTGTATTTCTCAGAGCCGAAAGTGATTTTCTGGATGAGGTGTTCAATATGCCGCCACATACGATTGTGGACAGAATCAGCACGTGCTTTACCGCCGCTGCCCTTGGATGGGACATGATGACGCGAGGCGATCATAAGCAGTGTGCAGCATAGAAGAGGCTCTTCGAGTATGAGTTTTTTGTGGTTTTGCTGATCTGCATAGTATGAGTCGGCTACTGGTGATAGTGGAGAAAGGTTCCTGAAGAAGCTGTATACCGAACTAATCAGCAGCTGGGTACCAGTGCCGAAGCAGAGTCTGGTAAGTGCACTCACAACTCAATATATGAAACGGCTTCTCGTGGGGTGAACCATCCTTGCCGTACAAACCTGTGCTTTTCCCACAAGCTCAGCGTCTCGTTGGATGCAAGAGCAGGTGAAGGCATACTGTATACACTGCCTAGCATATTCTCTTGACGTGTATTGTCGAAGCCTGACTGTTCGTCAGAGCTATCGGAGTCGTGCTGTTCCGCTGCTCTGAAGAGCAAACCAACTGCGTCACGGGAACTTGTTACAAAGGTTTGTAGAACATCACTTTGTAGGTCGGCTGCTTGTCGCGAGTCTCGATTCGCTTCAGGTGAGGTATGTTGCTGCTGTACAGGCTGCTGACCCAGAGCGGATGACGTGCGTTGCCGTTGAGCATCAAGTCCGTGAATAGTCGGACAGTCTTGATTCACGTCGCTTTGACTGATCAGAGGTCGTGAGCCTGGTGAGGCTGTCGGGTCAACAGGCTGCCATAACCCGGCCGTAGTGGCATGTGTATGGGTTGTGAACTCAGCATTGCCACCACCGATACTTTGCACGAAATCTGCTTGTTGACTTTGAGTCACCTCTGAGCTGACGTTCTCTTGACCTCCTCCTAACTTGGTTGCCTGGGATCATCGCGTTAGCCGGTGTGAAATAGATCGCACGTGCAACTTGTACCAATCTAGCAGTGTCCTTAGTCTGGGAGTTGTTGTTGGTCTTTGCGCGTTTCGTAGATCTCCGAGCAGGAAACACACAATCCTTCTGTTCACGTTGACACCGCAAGCAGCTTGTTGCAGAAGACTCGATCTCGCACTTGGCTTTGTTCTTGCGACAGACCTCACACGCCTTGTAAGCTCGTTTGAACGGAGTTGCCATTCTGGTTAGGGCTCCACTTATGAGCCTATCATGACTGTGCCAGTATCAATATGGGCTCAGAACTTCCGGGAATATGGTGTTTGGCCTTGTACCGCGGTTACGGCCTTTTGGTGGAAATAATCGGACCAGAAACTTGAAGCTGGTGAAATAGATCGCGGCTTCGTCGTCGGGCGCGGGGTCACCTCACACGGCTGCTATCGGCAATCACAGGGTGTACTGCATGTCCGGTGGGCCCCCGGATATCGGCCTCGACACGGCCGTAAGACCCCAAAACATTCCGAGACTTTTACAGCCTTTGCGTCAATCACCGTCACTGCTCACTTCGCTACGTCTTACGACTGTCTTACAACCTTGCGCAGGCTTTGTTGCAGAAGGTCAAGACTATCTTACGACCCAGTATCACAGCGCTGCCACAACAGTGACAAAATTTAGCTCCATACCCGTATGGTAGCAGCGCTATAAAGTCGTAGTAGCAAGATTGTGAGAACAAGGGCCATGATTATTGAAGGGCCAACTACCCACAGTTTGCAGTACAAGTACTTTAGCCCGAATCCAATTGCCTGCGCCAAACATAAGTACTGCTCTTCGCTGCCCGTTCCTGCTCAGGAGCCTACTACAGCAGATATCGAAATGCTGGGTGTTTCTCTCCCAAATCTGTAATATCAATCTGTTCCGTATCATTGACTGGACCGTGCAGCTTGTCCTTCTGCTTATTGGTGTAGCGCATTCGGAAGTAAAGGAACATCGCCATAATGACTATGCTCCCTGTAAAGCCACAGCCGATTGCGCAGCCCTTGACAAAGAATGGTCTGGTACGGTCGGTTAGCCTCTACTACACTGATTAGACACTTCAATAGACTTACGCGTCTTCCTTTGGAAACACAGCAGAGCTGAGGAAAGAGCTGCACTGGCCAAAGATAGCAAGAATGGCCAGACCAGCGCCTCGTTTCGATTCGTTGGTGTTATTGTTCAGTAGCCAGGTAATCTGAAGCGTGCTGCTTAGCAGAGGATGAGATCCTCAGACTGAACACTTACATTGATGCACAAGGCTGGGAAGATCCCGCACACAGCTAGCCAGCAACCCGCGTAGCGGACATTGATTTTCTCCATATCTTCGACAATGGCGAGCAACAGATACCCGATAGCTCCAACAGTGGCCGAAAACATGATGACGAAGCCTCTCTTCTGATACTTGTCGCTGATCAATGCTGCAGCAACGCAGCAGAGAAAGGAAGTGAAGTAGATTGGTGCGGTTAGACCTTGAGCATTTATGCTCGAATATCCCATTGCATTGACAATCGTAGGAAGGAAGTTAGAAAGGCCGGCAAATGAGTAGTTGCACATGAAGTGGATGAGCGTGTGCACAAGGTTGCGATAATCCTTGATGCCTGCAAAGAACTGTTTCCAGTGAATAGCATTTTTCTTGGTAGTGTCCCGAGTTTGCATGCGCTCCAGGGCGTGAGTTTGCTGTTCTTGACTGAGGAACTTTGCGCTGCTTGGCGAATCTGGAAGGAAGAAGTACACGACAGGTGCGATCAGGATTGTCGGAATACCCTCGACAATTAGCAAAAGCCTCCATGGCTCGATTGAGCCACGAATCTGGGTGATGCCGTAGGCCAGTGTCGAAGCGAAGCAGTTTGCTAGCGGTGACATACCCAGAAGGAGTGAGGTCCTGAAAGCGAGCTCCCGCCGTTGATAGAACAAGGAAAGGTAGTAGGGTCTGTCATTATTGTGAGTCTCACATCAGGTCGTGACTGCTTGCATTGACTTACGCTCCGGCACCAAAACTAGCCTCGAATACACCCAAGAAGCTTCGGCATACGACTAAGCCGGCCATGTTCTGAGCTGCGCCTGTGCACATTGCGGCAGTGCCCCAGCATAGACAGAGTATGGCGACATAGATATGGGCAGGGAGGAGTTTCCATAAGACAGTGGTCCACTCAAAGAGGACGTAGCAGATATAGAAGGCATTGAGCACCCACGTCCATTGTGCACTGCTCAGTCCGAGGTCTGCCTGAGCTCCGGCCGTTTTGGCATTACCTATGCCATACGTCAGCAGGTCATTGCTTGCTCCTACCTTCGTCACGCACCTATATTGCCTCTGTCGATATATGACAGCACGTATAGTGCACAAACCAGTGGCACGACTCGACGGTCGAAAGCTTTCTTGATGAAAGTTTCCTGGGAAGTAGTGACCTGGATCCTCGTCGTGTTGGATTCGCCCATCTCTTTCAAAGTCTCTATCTCCTGAAGGTCTGCATGAGGTTTCTCTGCCATTGTGAGATGCTTGTTCGGCAATAGACGAGATATATATGAATGCAGGCCGATGGGGCTAGATGAGGCCGCGAAGTATTTAGCAGCTAGACCAGGCTCGTGAAGAATGCTCGTGTCTCAAGATGATGGAAAGATTGAGTGCTTTATAACTTCATTGAGCCATAGCATGGCTAACAAGCTGGAGAACATGGCGGATGATGTTCAGCTAGCACACCAGTGGGGCAGCCGAGCGGCCAACGAGGCAGATGAAATTAGGACAGCCGCTTGTTGCAGGATGATTCCAGCCCCAACGTGGGAAGCAGAGACATCTACTGAGGTATCCCAGATCGTCTCGCCAGTACTGAGAATATCCGATGCATCTTGCCAGGTGGCACTAGTATGACAACGGATACCAATGAGAAGGTGCTTCGTGAAAGTTTGTGGGGGAAGATCTGGAGCCCCGGCTCTTGGCAATTCTGGGGGGCCCGAACCTGCAATACCCGAAGATTCAGGTTGGTATTTATCGGAAGCAATCGCTCCAGCAGGAACCTGGGACTTGCGAGTGCTCGATAACGAAGTGGATTCCGAGACCACGGTACCGGAGTACCACTGTCCACGCGGGTGTGCTAGACTGCTCAGATGACCGAAAATCTAGAGCTATCCGGGGAAGTGAGTAAAACTGTAAGCTACAGATCTGTGTGAATGCATCGCCGGAGCCATGAATTGCCGATCTCTGCTGGGGCGAGCATTATGCCCGCTTCATTCGCGAAGCATGTGCTTGAGGTAGCCACACCCTGCGCGAGCAACGTGGCCGGTGCTACGGTGAGAACTACAGCCAAAAAGTGCTTGAGTGCCGGGCACGTTGCTTTCGCGGGGCATGGTAGCCACAACGTCGAATGAGCTAACAAGGGTGTCATGCGGAGACATCCACTCTTCGAGGGTTTTACGAGCGCGGCAGAATGTGGGAGACTTCTGATTGCGGACGGTGAAGCAGGTGAATCGAGACATAGCATACGTAGCCGGGAGAAAGGCAAGCATGGTGTTCCGTAACACTTTTATTTGTTGCAATCTCAGCTCTAATTGACAAGAGATGAACTCCTCGTTCGGATGCAGAAAGGCATTTGCCTACCACTGACCGTGCTGGCCATACACCACTCTATAACGTACCTCTCAGCGCTTGCTCTCGCTCGATAGCCTCGAACAGACTCTTGAAGTTTCCAGCGCCAAAACCACTGAAGTTATTCCTGTAGATAATTTCTATAAAGACCGTAGGTCTGTCCATCAAATGCTTCGTGAACAATTGCAGTAAATAGCCGTTCTCGTCGAAGTCGATCAGGATCCCCAGCTTCTCTAGCGTCTCAAAATCCTGGCTAAGCTCCAGCCCAGCAGCCGACAACCGTTCCCTCATAGTCGCATAGTATGTATCGGGTACCTTGATAAATTCTACTCCGCGATCAGCGAGGTTGGTAACGTCGCGGACAATGTCATCTGTGCGAAGTGCGATGTGCTGTACCCCAGCGCCATTGTAGAAATCGACATATTCTTCAATTTGAGATTTCCTGATGCCTTTGGCGGGCTCGTTTATTGGCATCTTGATCTTTTCATCTGGGGATGCCATCACGATCGACTTCAGCGCGCTGTAGTCTGTGCATACTGGGACATGTCAGTATTTGGGTTGCCATCGGAGAAGGAATTGGTTTACTGTCTTTGTCGTCCACCGACCAGAACCGATGAAAGCCTAGCACTCTCTCGTAGCTATGGCAAAGTCAGTGACACAGCATGGACATGCGACGAGCACTACTTACTAATCACATGCGTTCTCCATCTCGTTCCAGTCCTGGTTGCCGACACAATGGTCCACAACTTCCAGCTTCACTTCTGGTAAGTAGTTTTGTATCCTATCTTCTCCATCCACAGCTCGAAACCCGGGTAGAAATGCACCTGTATAGTTGTTCCTTTGGATCAATGTGTGCGTAGTGTCCCCGTATGTCTTTATGCGGGCATACTTTACGCTACCAAAACTGTCTGACATCTCCTTGGGAGGGTACACCTCATGGGCGCCATTTTTGACAGCTGCGGCATAGATGGCATCCACATCGTCGACCTGGAAGGCGACGTCACGAACAGCATCACCGTGCTGCCTAAGGTGGGTCTGGATCTCTTCTAGTAGGTCGCTCTCTTCGGCAGACCACTTCGGATCCGTTGTCTTTGGAGCATGTAACGGAGAGGTAAAGATGAAAGTGACATTCCCATTCCGCACCACGTGGGAGGCGATGACCTTCGATCCAGTTTCCAGACCACGATATGCTACGCGTTTGAAGCCCATGCGTGTGATATAGAAGGCGGCCGCCTGTTTTGCGTTACCAACATACCAATGTACGTTGTCGTAGCCTTGATATCCGCTGAGCTTAGCTTGCCTTTCTTCAGCCTTCAGTGTTGTGTTATAGGACACTGAACTGCTGGAATGGGGGGCAACTTCATAAACGGTCGTGGTCGACATCTTTGTCGGTGCTTTCGATTGCAGCCAAAGCCTGGAGCGGGTTTGTTCCAAAGGAATTGGGTGGAAAATAGACAATGATGCTCAGTGGACGTATTGCGACTTATGACCTCCGTGAAAGCTTGTACGATGAGAATAACTTTCGTCAAGGTTTATATTGCTGCAGATATGTTATCTTGCCACCTTTGGCCTGGAGAACCCTGGCGTGCGGTCATAGCATTTCTATCTCATCGCATCGTACGTTCCGATCTGGGTACACCTACGCCATGGTTAGCCTCACATGTTACCTGAAGCTGCATACCGAGTAGTGCATTGTTTAGTGTGCTGTGGAGTAGGTATGCTATCAACACCGGCGACATGCATGAACGCCATTCGCCTGGCCTGCTCTGCCACTGATCGAACCGTGGGCGGTTATCGATCAAGAATCCAGAGTCCACAGCAAACATCCTCTGCGTTCCGTGCTCAACACGGCCGAGGCTGGGGGTAAGAGTGGAAAGGATCGGGATGCATCTGCTACAATTCGTGCTTGCAAGATGTGACTCGTCTCGGCTCCGCCAGGAAGCTCAAGGTGACCGTTTCACCTGCCAGACTGGTATCATAAAGGCGGTCATCTTGAGTTTCCGGCCGGAGCCCGGCTATTGACGGCTTCCGGCATTCCAAGGTTCCGAACATCTCGGAATTGCTCGAAGCTGGCACTGCTGACTCTGCGGGAATGCATGCTCACATTGGAGGCAGCCTGATCGAAGCTGTACGCCGCTTTGCATGGTATTTTCAGGACGAAAGGTGGGTACTCGTATCGTTCGCAAATATTTTCTCGAAAACTCAGCATGGGTGTGCTCCTCCTGTTTGTTTCGTTCTTGCCTTTACCTATTCTTCGAACTGTATCAGCATAAAGAGGACCAAAGCTTCTCCTTTGCTATTGAGCGTGTCTCGTAGAGGGCTATGGCTTCGGCAACACAACTCACCACAAATGATGCAGCTGTACTGGGGGCGTTGTTTGACCCAGAGGCTTCTCTGACTTCACATACACAAATCACCCAAGCCGCGACGACAGGCAGGTACGACCTGAAATTGACAGCCGAGATTCAACAACGCGAACGAGAAGCACTACTTGAATTGAACGCCGAAAACCCATCGCCAACGAACGTTCAAGCTGCGATCGTTAGCCTGGACAAGCTGATTGAGCGGTATCCGCTCTATGCGTCAGCTTACAACAACAGAGCGCAGGCACGACGCACCCTCTATGAAGCTGAAAGTCTGACCGAGGATACTGGCTTGATGGCTCTGATATTTGAAGATCTTGCTCACGCAATCCAGCTAGCATCGCCAAGTCATCCGACTGCGCCTGTCTCGCAAGACCAGGCCAATGTTCTAGCATCCGCACACACGCATCGTGCCTACTTGCTTTACAGAGCGTCTAGGTCTGAACACTTCAGACTGGTTCTTCATGGTGTGTCTGGGGTGTCTAGTCTAGACAAAGGCGGACTGGAAGAAAAGGCAAGCAAGGACTTCGCTAGTGGTGGGCGCTATGGCAACGATATTGCCAAGCAGCTCGCGGTGCAAACGAATCCCTATGCAAAACTGTGTGGGCGAATCGTGAAGGAGGCGTTGCGGAAAGAAATAGAGAGCTACTAGCTACTCAATAAGAAGTAGAGTCGCCACATGATACATCTAGCTCTGTAGTATGTCTGTAGATTCCAAACAACTGCCAATGTCCCATGTTTCTTGCTCACAGCGAGAAAATATTTCAGCCCCCGGTTTGCCGTGAGACCATATCGTGTCATAATCATGTACACAGACCGCTAGTACTTTAGACCTTTTGTCAACGAATTCGTGTATTCAGCATAAGTATTAGTAAGGATACTTCTCTCTCGCCTAGTTACCTTGCTAACGTTTGCCACCCACACCATTCAGGACCACCTTCTCGTCGAAATACACGTTCAGTGGCTCCCAACTTTCCTGATTGTACTCTTCCTGGACCTTCTGGCAATTTTTCAACCCCCACTTCGTCACACCGACCATAAGACATCTCTCGAACATAAACGCCATCGAGCCACCTCCAACCTTCTGGGGCTTCAATTCCACCTCACTTGCGCCTTTATGGGCTCCAGAATCTGGTCCATGTGCACTCATGATGTTATGGAGACTGGCGCCGCCCGGTCTGAAGCCATTCCCTATCTTCGCATCATAATCTCCAGAGATCAGACCCATAAACTCTGACATCGTGTTGCGGTGGTACCATGGTGGTCGGAATGTGTCCTCTTGAACTAGCCACCGAGGTGGAAAGATGACGAAGTCAGCGATGGCTGTGCCAGCCTCATGGCTCGGTCCTGTGAGGACCGTGAAGATGCTGGGATCGGGGTGATCAAATGATATCGAGCCCATTGTGTTGAAGCGCTCTAGGTCGTACTTGAATGGGTAATACGTGCCATGCCAGGCCACTACGTCGAAAGGAGAGTGATTCTGGGTCATGCTGAATAACTTCTTGTTGAACTTGGAGACGATGGTCCACTCTGTGTTGGTGTCGATCTCGTAAAAGGCAACAGGGGTCTGGAAGTCGCGAGTATTTGCCAGCCCGTTAGAACCGATCGGTCCCAGTTCCGGAAGTTGAAAATGTCCCTGGTAGAGCTCGCAGACGTAGCCGCGCACCGAGCCGTTGGGAATCAACACTCGATATCTGACCCCTCTTGGAATGACGCAGATCTCGTTCGCACGAACAAGTATGCGCCCGTACTCGGTCATGACATCTAGTACACCGTATTGTGGCACAATCAACATGTCGCCATCGGCGGAGTAGAAAGCTTCGTGCTCCCTCATGCTCTTGCCAGCAGCGAACACAAAGATGGCTAAGCCTGACTTCATCACGGGATCGCCTGCTTCAGCGACCAGATGAAGCCCGCCGATCCAGTCATTCGAGTCCTCGAAGTCAAATGGATCCCACCTCAGCTGGTTTGGTATTTGCTCCACATCTGCTCCGCTGAGATTGATTGCGTGGTGACGCTCAGGGGAGCACGGCTCCCATACTTTGTGAGCGGCTGATGGTAGAATGCGGTAGAGCCACGATTGCTGGTTCAGATGCCTTGGAGCAGTGAAAGCTGTGCCAGAAATCTTTTCAGCGTACAAGCCATATGGTGGCTTCTGCGGTGAGTTGTGACCGACTGGAAGCGCGCCACTTAGTGCTTCGCACTCATGGTAGCACCCAAAGCCATTGAGGTACGTGTACTTTTCCTCGACCCCAAAATTAGTTGTTGGCATACTGAAGCACAGGCGCTGCACAAGATCTGGATGAGGAGCAGAGTCTTTGCACAGCGATGTTGAGCTTGCGCTTCCGCACGACGCGTTCATATGCCATCCTACTCCGCTCGAAACGACCTTCGTCGATCGACCTCTTCTGCCGAAGGCCGCAATCGGACAGAGCAGGGAAGTTCCCACAGCACGCGTGATATGTACGTGAACACGAGCCAGTGTAGTTAGTCATCGAACTGCATTCTCCCTGCAGCCAAGGCCAGAAGTCGCAAACACGTTCATTGGCCAGGCAAGCTTCGTGGCGGGTCCGGCTATTACAGGAACCGGCTATTGCAGGAAAATTCTCATCTCAAACAAGTCTCTGTACGAAGTTCCTTCTAGACGCGGAATACCCTCGTCTAATGCTGGGGAAGAGTGGAAGCAGTCTCAGGCATGCTGCTGATTCGAGGGCTACAATTTGTCCCTCGCATCTATCGTGAGGCCGAGATGGCGGGCAGGCCGAGCTCCAATGGGAGCAAAAAGCGTATAAGAGAATCGAAACGCCGTGCTGCTTCCTCTTCGCAGCCTCAAACCTACAACATTAATAGAGAGAGCATCTGTACTAGAAGATACCATAGTCAAGCCCGATTACTGTCATCACCATGTCGAAAGCGATAGTCAACACTCACCCTTATCCTTTCAAATTCGAGAACCGAATCTCAACACCATCGAGTAAGAAAGCAGGTCTTGGCCGCGATGTCACAGTCGAGTTGCCAAACGTTCGCGGTGCTATCCCATCAATACAGGCATCACGGCTGCGGACGATGATGCTTGAAGCGCATAGAGATCCAAGCAAAATTCTTGCACATGCTTGTTCGTACGACGGGTTGACATCACGATTGGTGGAGGAAGCAGGATTTCCCATGGTGTTTCTGGCCGGATACCCATGTGCTAGCTCTCATGGGTATGTGAACTGTTCACCCCTGCGTGCATCTGGTCACTAACAGTGTTGTAGTCTGCCCGACACAGGTTACATTGCTATGCAGGAGATGTGTAACCATATTCAGGAAGCCGTTCGACAGGTGAAAGTGCCTGTCATGGCTGATGGTGATACTGGATATGGCAGCCCCATGAATGTCAGGCGTACAGTGGAGTGTTATGCGGCCGCTGGTGCTGCTGGCGTCATGATCGAAGACCAAACTTGGCCAAAGAGTATGTGGTTCTATCGAAGCTTCGAGCGATTACTCAACTAACACTTTGCAGGATGCGGTCATACTAAAGGCAAATCGGTTGTCAGCCGTGGTGAGGCGTACGCCAGGATACAAGCTGCTGTCGATGCTCGCAACGAGGGGCTCGACATATTTGTGCTTGCGAGGACCGACTCCTTGATCATGGGCTGGGACGAAGCCATGACTAGAGCTAAGGAGTTCAAGCGTATCGGTGTCGATGCCGTCTTCATCGAAGCCTTGCCAGATAAGGCATCCATGACAAAAGCTGTTTCAGAGCTCGACATTCCGACATTTGCAAACATCATCGAAGGTGGCCTTACAGAAAATTTGTCGGCGAAAGATCTGGCAGAGCTAGGCATGTGCGCTGTTGCATATCCATGGCGTTTGGTTGCGGCTCATCTGAAGGCCATTCGAGAGGCTTTAGAGTCTTTGAAAGAGAGCATGACTGTCGGAGCACCACCCGAAATCTTGAGCTACGATGAGGTTTGTTATGGCGTCGGATTCAACAAGTACTGGGATCTGGAGGCCCGATATAAGTACAAAGAGGACAATCTAGTGACGCCAATAGAAAGCACTAACGGCGTGAACGGTCACTAGCCTGATACTACTTAATAAGATATGTGTTGTACGATACTAGGGTGCTATTGCATAAAACAGCATGTCGATTTTGCTTCGCGTGACTACCAGCAATATTCGGTACTTGACACGCCACCAAGCCATAGCTTCGCGACCCCGCAGGCAGACGCGTTGATCTCTCATTCGGACAGAAGCACTACATGTAGTTTCGAGAGCTCAAGTTTAGCACTTTAATGGACACTGGCAAACACAGCTAATGAGTACACTTTCCACGACCAATCTTGTACGAGGCCGGTCAACACATTCAATCGAGACCGCAATGACCACACAAAGTCTCGCGGTGCACGCAGAAACACAGTCCAAAATACGAGGCAACCAAAGACCGTGGTGTGAAATTAAATTGTGCAGCATGATAAAGCGGAAACACTCTCGACTCTTGCTCTTGTCCTTATCTAACACCACCATGTTGTTACCTGCCGTTATTCTCTTAGCTACTAGTATTACACTGCCTGGTGACATGCGCTATGCCCCTGGTTTCATTGACATATCCATAATGCCACACGGCGATCATGTTTCGTGATCTCGTAGTCCTCTTGCCTTTTATGGTTCGTCGTCCTGTCAAGCCTGTTTTTTTTGTTATATGGTATCTTAGGATATAGTATACACGAAGATATTAGTATATTAACATATATACTAGTACGTATACTAGCACTATGCTAATAGCGTACCAACACGTAAAATCGTACTGGCAGGCACTTAGCACGCACTCAGCACGCTGCTAAGTTTTAGGCGCTGGGCAAGGTGGTATCGCAGACCACGCATACGCGCTTCAGCCGCTACCGACATTGCAAAAGCGCTGCTTAGATTACTCAGAACATCGACTTGAGCTGTCGAACAAATAACCGTCCTTGGCGGCTGTGAGTGGTCATTCATCGCGGCTTGGGCGATTTGCGCTCTCGGTCTGAAAGTGCAAGTCCTGCAAGTAGCTGGCAGCTGATTTTCACGCGCTCCCCCAATGAACTCGAAGCACAGGTCATTCTGCGTTATCGAGAACAGACACCACAGACTTTGCTAGAGATAGTCAGCACAGTGTACTACCTCAGGGGACTCACAGGGATGTTCGCAGAAAGGGACGCATCCAATCTAGATCTAAGTATCAGAACCTCGTGGCCGAAGTGCACGTTGGGGTCTTCTTGAAGCGATCTCATGATAGCATCCGACATGCTCAGTAGTTATCTTCGGATCGAGCTCGAGTGTACAAAGCTCCTGCGGCCGGGGAAACGTATCGTCCTTCTGCATGATCAGCTAGAAGGGAAGGTTTCGTAATTACCAATGAGATGCAACTTCCAGGCGAAGGGTAGAACAGCGACGTTTCCATAGGGCTATCTCTAATTCACTTCTATATTGGCGTGGGAGATCGTTCGGCTCTTACAGAGGCCGTAAATTGTGAAGATCCTGCTAAGTTAAGCCTTGCAAAACACCACTTTTAAGCTAGGCCGTCACATGAGTGTGTTCGAAGCACTTGCACAAAAGGCTGATGGCAAAGAAGACGATTTCATCGAGCGTCTCTTCGAAAGATGCTTTGAAAAATGCGTCGTAAGACTTGGTCTTCCCTGCAAGAAATCATGCACCAGGCAAGACGCCAATTGGAAAACGGCTCGAGGCTGTGAGATAGCGACATACACGTACTGCTCAGACCTGACGAGAACGGAGGACACGGAAGAGACAGTGGTACTATCTAGCCCTTTAGAAAGGAACAAAATGATTTAGATACATGCAAAAAGTTCAGAGATCTTGTCTACGATAACTGCGTTGAACCTTCGAACGACTGAAGAGAAGAGCGTCGTACATGCTAGAGTCTCTAACTCGGCGCTACGTACTCTTGTAGACTAGGTTGCAATGCTAAACGTTCGGTTAGCATGCAAAATGTGCTTAGCGAGATTCCAGCTGCTGCCCCGACTTAGGACGCTAGTAAGCGGTTGATCGTCCTTGGGCGTCAGGTGATCGACACCTGGAACTCAACACATCACATCTCGGGTTTACATGTGGACATTGGATCCTTCGACGGGTGCCGCGCGACTTCGTTGTAGTAGTATGGAGCAGCTCTCACTCTTTTTGAGCGTTGGCTCGAATCATGCTGTTTCAATGATTCGATCAAGAAGTTGGACAAAGTTTCTAGGCGGAAAATCCTACTCCACCAGAGTCGTTGCCTTATTTGGCCCGTCCCTCAGTTTACCACATCGAGCATCTGCTCCGGTACTGCTTGCTTGTGACGAGCAGTAAATCGCCGATGGCACCCTTTCTCGTCTCTCAAGCAAGCACTATCGCTGGTCGGGTGCAAGCGTTCCCCTCTTCGAGCGATTGGCGTTGCAGATCATGCGAAAATGGCAAGATCTCCAAGCGATGCGGTGCCAAGACAGCCCCAGCACACGCTACCGTTGCTGCCGTTCACTAGCACTTCTGACCCTGTTGCGTGCCGGTATTTTCATTCGGTTCTCCTATGCGAGATCCGCCCAAGGCTCAGGCACTGGCTGGCCTGGATACTCGATGGCAGTCAGGAAGTACCTTGACTGAATTGTGCAACAGCACGCCATTCAAGATGAACGAAGGTCCAATCCAACCAACCTGTGGTTGCACCCTTAGGCAGAGGCAGCTCTTCGCATACGGAAGTCCCAGATATCCGAGATGCTTACAGTCAGGACTCAGGGCCAGATATGCAGTGCTAAGTAGAAATGAGCAACGTACGCGTACCGGTAGCCCGGACATGACTCTGGCGTCTGATACAGCGGTTTCGAGAGACTGGATTCGCTGCTCATGGAAGCGATACTGGTGGTCGTTTCATTCGTGTAATTGTGCGATGACGAGGAAAGGGTGTTGATGTAAGCGTTCATGGAAGCATACAACGTCCGACATTTGTTCCATGGAGTAAGGTATTTTGACGAAAAAGTTGCCGCGAAATAAATAAAAGAGAATCCGGTTGTGTTGTGGGCGACATCGATCGTGTCTGGGTGCTGTTGGCTCAGTGTCTCCCGGGTATTGATGCAGTCGGGTGTGACGAGTTGTTCCTGATAGGAAATGGACTAGGGCAGTCGGGCTGAATTGTGTCGAAGCTACCACGTGACCTTACTTCGTTGCCTAGTATAGCAGAAGCGATGCGTCATGGCAGACACTTTGGAGGAAGGTGGCTGGTACCGAGATCAACGAGGTCCCAATGAACCCCTCTAATTAGTACCCATCGACACTGCCCGTGGACGAACGAAGGCTACACTTGACGACTTGGAGGGTATGGACGAGTGCTATAAGAACAGAACAACACATAGACCATCGATAGCATCTGTTCAGTGGTTACAACATATAGCAACTGAGGGAATCTGAAGTGCAAGTGCTTCTATTGCCCTGACCGGTAGCCTAACTAGAGCCTAGATCACCTCCAATAACCCTTCATCATCACTAACAACAAACCTAGAACCGTATCTAGGTCCAATATCCTTACGCAGCTTAGTGCTACAAAACAAAGGAAAAGGCCGGTGTGGTTCCGGTAAACGATTCGCTTCTTCGCCTCTAATAAGGCGGAATGGGGTATCATTCGTGACCCAGAACCAATAACAATCATCGCCATGCTTCGAAAGTGCCTCTAATAAGGCAATGTGACTGCACACGTACGCCTTCTCTTCCCAGATTCTCAAAATATCTCTTCCTCAAATCGTTAATCTGTACAGTCGGTGAGATAGCAAATTTTGTATCGGCCTTTAAGCTCATAGTCATAATCTTGTCCAGTTGTGAACGCCGTCGGAAAGCAGTCGTGAATGTAGTCATAGAAATATGTTGTATCGAAAAGAAAGTCGTGTACCTGGTAGGAATCTTGCTGGGCCGACTTATTCATGGACGGGTGTCAGCCAAGTTCTTCGGACGCAGGTTAGATCCAGCCACCATAGCTGCTTTGCCAGCTCCTATCTTCCTGGTCAATTTTGCGTAGTGCAAGCCACATGCGTTGCATAATGTTCGAGCTCCATCAGGGCCTCGTCGCCACTCTGGTGTTTCTGCCCGGTTGCAGCTGTGGCATCGTCCAGGAGGTGCCGCTTTACCACGACGTTTTTTGGCATCGCCGCCTGCAAAGCCCCCTGACTTCGAATCGTCTGATAATCTGTGATAATCCTCGTCGAGGTGCTGCCCCTGCGCTGCACGTGCCCTTTGTTCGTTTATCGCGTTTTCCTGCATAATGGCTACGTCGCGCAGCCGATTCAGATTCTCCAGAGTGTGGTGGGCGTATCTGATGGTCTCGTCGACTTCTGTGGTGCCCGGGAGGCCGTCTGTAAAATAGCTCGTATGATTGGCTTGGTGATATCGTTGACCCCATACCTTGGCGAACTCTAGAGTATGTGATGAAGCTTCAGCAATCTGCAGATGTGTTAGTGGCGGGCATGGTTCCAATAGAATAGTAATATTACCTCATTCAGGGCAAGCTCAGCATCATACACATCGAGATGTCTTTTGACTGTCTCATTGTATGGCCGCGGTTCAGGTTTCACGAAGAGATTGCGTGGTTCGTCGATTTTTGCGTGGGGCTCGAAGTTGAATGCATCTGTAGATGGAGGTGGTAAGGACGGTTGTTGGGTATAATAATCAGGAAAAGGGTAGCCCGGCCGCGTAGCTTCGGTGGTATAAGATGACCGGAAAGGAGTATCTGGTGGTGCATTGGTAGACGGTAAAGGCCCGGAGAGCATGGGTTGTGCACCGTTGGGTCGTGGGGATACCATGCTACTGAGCGACAACGGTTGTCTGATATCAGGTGGCGTTGGTGGAGGTGGTACTGTCTTCATGGTGTTGGAATCAGATATAGAAGAGATCGAAGATCGTAATGCCGAAGCTGGTACAGAAGGTTGCGAGAACGGGTTGCCCGGACCTTTCGGTGCCTCCCCAAAAGTCTGACCAGCTGTTGCGCCAGGCGCTGAGCTGGACGGGAAGGTTTGAGTGGGAGGTGCCATATCAGTACTTTTCAGTGCTTCTGATATTGATGGCAACAGATTAGCACCTCTCGACGACTCCATCTCATCCCTAGTCGAACGTCGAGAGCTTGATTCGGGAGGCGAAACGTAGCCCGACATGCTTTGTCCAGTGTTACTGACGGACGTGGTGGAGGAATACGGCGGAGGTGGTCCAGAATATGTCGTTGGCGGACTGCTCATCGTGCTCTTGGGCAGCGGAAACCGGTTACGATCAATCTTTTCTATACGGTATTTGTCGAAGTCAAAGTTGGTAATCGACGGCAAAGCATCTCTGCTGGGTGAAAGTCAGCACATGCAGTGGAACTGTCCATATCAATACATACCTTTGCCGAATGGGGGGCTCGAGCGATGCCATTGCTTCGACCAAAGATGCAGTGGTTATGCCTAACGTCCTTGTCGTTCACGGGTGGGTTCTGACCGTGTGGACGGCAAAGCAAGCGGTTCGCAATTGCTGTATGTTCCCGACTGAGTTTTAGGTAGGACTGCCACAGGCGCACCGCATGCAACCACGGCCGGACTCAACTCGTATGCGGGACCGAAGGTGTCAGAACCTCGTTCACACTATGCTTCTTCCACAAAATGTGCAATATTTGTCAAGCACGCAAAACTAAGGTATTCCAACTAGACTTCCACTTTTGCGGTCCAGCTCGAGCGTCCTGCGCAAGGTACAGTGTGGGGTCGAAGGTGATGTTTGCGATCCGATTAATCGTGGTCGTTGGTATTGGAGTGCTAGGCAGACAACAGGCGTCGAGCTTCAGGTTTGGTGATGTGTTGTCTACCAGTATCGTGTTACATGAAGATGTATGTGTACTAGATTGGTAGCGGTGGCGCAGATGTACTGAGAGTCCAAAGGGTTGTTCAGGTGGGAAGAATGGAAAGTCCAGGCGGAAGAAGCGTCCGAGAAGCAGAGAAGACGGAACTAGAGAGAAGTCTAGACGAGGTAGAGATTTGGAGGCCATGCGTAGCAGATTTCGACACACAGCACAAGATGGGCCTGAAGGAATGCGAGCACCTCAATGGTCGGGGGATCGATGATCCCACGATACGGATACTAGGTTACAGATTCAAGACACGACGGAGATAGATCGAGAGATCGCGCACTAAGCTTAGTGGACTTTTGGGGAGCCCCTTGTCGGCAAGGTGGGCTCTGGACAACGAGCCCCTGCGAAGATGCAAGAGATCGTGGATGTTTTGCCCTTAGGCTCTTGTGGGCCAGAAGCGGGAAGGTGAGTGGTTGACGTTGTGGCTTGCAAGAAGCGTGACCGCGAATTGGCTGGGAGTCACGAAGCTTCGCACTCCGCCAGGTGGGATCTAGGTGGCAACACGGGCATCAGAGAGGAGTCTCTGCCCTGCAGCACCTAGAAAAGCTGACTCTACGGGCAAGGCCCAACCCTGGCTGAGCACTAGTCACTTGCTGCCATCTTGTGTCGACCTTGTGTTCATGCTGTATTCGTAAGCTCAGAGGCGACCACAAGATGGCACAGCATTTCTGTCGGCTGTTGAACGCTGGCCAGGGTCACGTCCATCAGGTCGATCTGTCGGGCCATTCAAGCTAAAAGCGTCAATGATGCCACCCCACTCTACTGTGAGTGGAGCAGGGACTAAACCGTTCAGCCATGCTGATCATTGCATCTTGTCATACCTTACCCAACCAAGAAGGACGTTTGCCGGGGTTCCAGGCGCAAAATGGGCGCATTGGGGGTCTCAGGAATGCTGAAAGCACGTTTTTTAGGCGGTTGCTGTTTACTCCGATTCATCACACCTGCAACGCCAATGATGTGACTTGCTTATGATGTTGGTGTGCTTTTACTGCAATCGGACACCGATACGTTCTCGCCACGACCGGAGCTTTTATACGGTAAGCACACCCATGATCTCGAGACACTATCATAGAGGCTAAGATGCGACAGCTAATTGCATTCGTATCCCTACTGCTAGTGTAGATCTTGCTGATTTGCAGAGGTGGCGTGACATTTTTGATGTGTACTCTTTTAATTACGCTGTTGCGTACACTTCGGCCACGGAGCCGGCGAACGTTCCCCTCCGATGCAACACTTCTGAGTCGCCTTCAGCCCTCTACAGAACAAATACGTGGGCTCACCCTAGCAGGCTTGGTGAGCTTTGAAGTCACACTTTGCGTCAAGGTTTCGCTGGACTCTTGAGGATCGTAGAGTTCAGGATATGGCTGCCCGAACCCTTACAAGATCCAGCAATAGCCTGTTCCTTGCGGGCTGGCGGATCTTCCTTGCTGGTTCATGCATGAAGCATGGTTGATGTCTCCAAAGACAAATCTGTCCCAGCGGAAGGCGGATATGGTCTCCTCGGCTATGAGTGGTATTGTACTCTAGAGCATCATTATTATTTATGATTGATTGTTTCGGTCACACTACTCACAGACACAGGGTTCTGCGGCGTTGCACACTTGAAATGTGGCTTGCTGCTAACCGTTGTCAGGATACCGCGGTGCGTGCATGTGGAAGAGCTTTGCTACACGTGGAGTAAAGCCACAAAAACTGCCGTTGTTTGGGAGTCGATCGGAGAGCACGGAAGCCCACGACATTCTAAACGAACCATGACGAAGTATATTTCTTGCCTACTCCCTGAACAAGACTAGTCATCTTGTTCATCACTTTTACTCGACCAGTCATGCTTCGACAGTCCTCGCTCTTATCGTCCTTCGATCTGTGTCCTGCAGAGATGGTCCCTGTCAGGTAACATCATCGGCCGGCTTCTCCACCAATCATTATCAGGTTTCATCGGAATTCGATTCGCGAGAACGAGGCTAGTGTGTTATGCGTCGCCACATGATCGATGTCAGATCGATCCCACCATCGCTTATGGACCCAGATCCGGCTGACGGGACCTGGCTTGGGATGCTGTTGGTTATGTTCGCGATTGGCAGACGGCGATCATCATTCGCCCTGCTGCCACGTGTTGTTGGTTGTGGCGATCGACTTAGTACAACGAATAGGTACCTACCGACAAAGTTGTACTGTATCCTTTTAGATTGAGGTGACGCCAACGAGTCGATTGTGCTTTTGTTGTGACACCAAGCAGCGCCCAAGGTGTCTTCTGGCCCTCGTCGTTGTTCATATGAACCGCCGCTACTGCCAGAAAACAGGACATTTCACTCTTCGCCACCGGCAGCATATGCCCGAGGCTCGTGCGATGACCTCAAAGGTACCTTCAAATAATGTTGACTAGACAGCTTCCAAAATTCCACGAACATGCTTTCGGCGCAACATGACTCAACGGTGAGGACTGCAGGTGAAGACCTGCCCTTGCTTTCCGTTGTCCAGCACACACCATGATCACCAATAGTGACACGATGAGTCCTTACTCCTTGTCCACGATGGTTCGGAAACCCAAACACCGTGAAGTGAAGTACATCTTGCTTCAGCTCGATCAGTATTTCACTGGCAATCCTTCACATCACGTCCAGATACCTCATTTGCAGCGTATGGAGACAGGTCTCACACCGTCGGTTACTTGCTGCACGATTTGTATGGAATCAAAGCCGGAGACGTTCGTTTTCGCTTGACGAGTGAACCAGGAGGCATCCATGTTCCCGTGCTGAGCGCCAGCCTGGGTAAATATCGCGAGCACGCGTGATGTTTCCGGAAGAAGGATTGCACGAGCGATACTTTCCTTTACCTTTCCTGAGTGGTGGTCAGGTACAACTCGAACTACAGTCCATAAAGGCTCATACATCAGTATTTACAGCTGCGTTTCATACGGCGATATCAGCACTGCACGTGAACTGTGTTACCACTGCGCTATTCCAAGCATTACGAATGCAGATAGGCTGTTCTGAGCTAGAGCTGATCATATTAACAATGGACGCCTCGCGATTGACATCCGACCGTTTGCTGCCACCTCAATCCTTCGACTTCTCCACTTGCAGGTGACGTTATCGGTGGCCGGTGTGGCACGCAGAAATCACTGCAAAAGATCATGCGGACAGCTATTTCTACCTGTACCTGCAGGAGGTCGTTGTAGATGCGGGTTCTACTAAATGAGTCCAGGAGCTGACTTGAACACCAGGAAGTGGCTGACTGCTCGCCACGGTTGAAGCTATCGTGGTTGCCGCAACGGCTCAAAGGCTATACTGGTTATCGCGTAGTCCAATTTCCGTGCTTTCGTTCGGTTTGTGCTAGCCTGCAGGAATCCGCTCGCTTAGCTGAGTAGCACAGAACGAAATAAGGATCACATTGTATCTCGAGTTTACTGTTGCACCAAGGGATCCGAAGATTCCATCGTTGCACAATTTGACAGCGGACACCTCTGGTCGATGCAGCCTACCACATGGCAACCGTTAGGTGTCAAAGTGCTTGGCTGCATAGGCACCTGCTACTAGTTGTGGACGAATGCAGTTGTTGGCAGCGATGCCTTTGGGTATTTGTCTTCGGACCGTACAGACGAAGCTAGCGCATTGCTCTGCAGGGACGTAGGACAGTCGAGCTTTCAATCCTTCGCGAAAAGTGCGTTTGTACTAGGTGTGGCATTTATTGAAAGGGAAACATGGCTGTCGATACCGTTTTGGGAATCACAGGCCCATTCACATAACGCGGGCATCTTTCCACTGGAAAACATTGATTTTCGTATGAAGTGCAATACCTACATGGTCCAGTCATTTTCTCTGCTTCAATTTAGTAGCACGTTCCATGACAGCCAATCCAGGCCGAGATCATGGAAACATGTTGAATAATGCATGCTCAAGGATATCGAGTCAACTGACCCTGCTAGGCGCAAACTGAGAAGCAAACACTTTGTCATTCAGCGTAGGACAATCGTTGTACGGCTTAAACGACCACAAACCTGCGGTCATCGGCGATGTAAGCATCTGTTTCAAAGATTTCGATTAATCCATCCTCTCCATTATCGAATATTGCTCTCACGCGAAGGTATGGAATAGAGCACGGTCCACAATCTCCGGAGGGATTGAGGGTCAAACCTCAGTCGTTGAATGTGAAGCTAAGTTAATGTACTCTGTCGGCGTCGGAGCCATGCCAGTGTTGGAGGGCCACAAGGAATGCGCCACGGACTCTATCGCAACTCTTTTGCTGCGTCCCCGTCTCGATGAGGCCGGTGTAGTATGCCAATGTTGCCATGTTCTCCAGCGAGCCGTTACTGCGCATCCCGATACCGAGTGTCCCCAGACCCTGGCAAACACTTTCATTCTTCAAATCCCAGCGCCAAACGCCTTGCTCAATTCAGATCTCCACACATGGCTATCATTTCTTCTTCGGTGGCTCAGACTTGTGGCCGGACTTGAGCTCGTCCCAGAACAGTTTCACGAAACTCTTCACTCCGCCATTCCTCGCAGCAGGGTCTTCGAGGTTGGTGCCGCCATAGTACTCGGGTGGCTTGCCGTGTTGTAGATGATGTATCTGCTTATGCACCTTCTGCACGCTTCGATGAAAAGTTGGACTCCTAAGGAGAGTCTCAACTAGCTTGCGCTGTCGTCGCGATCAGCAGATGCGCACACTGTTGGTGAATATGAATAGCGAGACCTACCTCTAGCAACCAAAGCCAACTCATCCTGACTCACAGTTAATCCTCTCTATCATAATTGTGTAAATGACTTAAACTCATCAAGTTCTATCTCGATTCTGGAGTGGCCATTGTACACGAGCATCCGATGAACGAGTGCATGAAAGAGGCAAAAACAGCATTAACTCCGGCTGTTTAGGTAAGCAGAACCTTCCATCGTGGCGATCGGTGGCTCGGCAAGCAAGACGCGCCGCTACCGACCAATCCTCGCATATCCTCATTATTCGTGCCTGCCTCTGAAGATGAGGTCAGTCAAAAGCTTCTCCATTTTGTTCCTGTCCACATCGAACTGCACCTTTGCTCTTCTTGACACTGAGCAATATTGGCACCGAAAGCTTCTCACTGGGCTATGATTCGTCCTGTTACGCGCCTCGTCTCCTAATTTTCAGCGGCACCTTTGTTTCACCATATAGTATCACTCCTAGAAGGCAACCTAGGAGGCGATCTCGAAGGCACAATTGCTTCTTGCATGCTCCTTAGTGAACCTTCTTTGGACGTTCCTAACACTTCTGAGTATAATTGGCGAATGTAATTGTCGGTCCGCAAATCGATTTTCTGAACCTCTTGCCATACGACTACACGCCACTGTTCATCCCTTTGCCCCTTCGATAGTAACCGTCATTCCTACACCAGCCATCACGACTGTCTCCCGCTTCTTCTCAGACAGACACTCAGGTGCCGCCGCAGAAAGAGTCGACTCTTCTGAGGAATCTTCGCCCAGGCGACACCGATCTCTGCTTCAACGTCTGCATATCCAAACCTCACTCAATCGAGGCAAGTCGCCGACTCCACTACGCCCACCAACCGCCCCTGCTGCGATCTCTGGTGGGTCGTCATCTGTCACCGCCGTCCGGGGCTCTCCATCTCAATCTGATGCTGCCACTATCGAAGAGATCACCAGGATCATGCCGCAGTCCTTGGTAGTCAGTACTCCTCCTCAAGGTAATCCAACAAAGCGGCAACGCTCGGCAGATGGCCGAATACCTTACCCACGGTCCATCTCTGCTGGACGTAATGGGTCGAATGTTGCGAGCTCTGGAACGAGTAGGACGCCACTGAAAGCAAATGTCAGGATTCCTGGCTATCTGGAGAAGTCGAAGACTGGTAAGTAGGCTCTACCAGAGCGCAGCGTAGCTGACAGACTGCTAGAAATCTTGGCGACCTTCCAGGAAGTGGAATGGAAACAACGCTTTCGCTTGTTCCACGCCATGGAACACCCAGACACTTCGCCATACAAGGTTGACCGGTCCGAGGTTGTCATAAATCGAAATCGATACGGAAACGTACAACCTTGGGATGCTTCGCGTATCAAATTGAAAATTCCCATATGTGGATCGGATTATGTCAATGCTTCTCCTATCGTGTTAAGAAGTCGAAGCCCAGCGTCGTCGGAAGCGACTGATAGATCTTCCCCATTTGAAGTCAAGTATATTGCGACTCAGGGGCCGAAGCAGGGACAGGAATCTCATTTTTGGCATATGGTCCATCAAGAAACGCCAGGTGACACCGGAGTCGTCATCATGTTGACGCAATTAGTCGAAGAGAGCAAAGAGAAATGCGCCCAATACTACCCTGCCGATCTCGAGAATCCTACAATGAGGCTGCTACACGAGGACAAGATACTGGAGTATGGTGAATTTAGAAGGGCCAATGATGGTGATGACCCCTTCTTGGATAATATAGCTAGTTCTGGTACTGATGACTGTGAAGCAAACAATATACCCGATTCGACTGTCGCAATAAAGCCTCCTCCAACCGATCTTGGCTCTTCGGACACGATCACTCTACTCTCCAAAGAGTTTGACAGTAACGTAGGATGCGAAGTACGAAAACTGCGGCTCACAATCGATAATGGTTCGAAGACAATCATGCATTACCTCTTCGGCAGGTGGCCAGACTTTGGCAAACCAGAAGCAGCAGACAGAAGGGCGTTGATTGAGCTCTCACGAAGAAGTTACGATGAAGCTGGCAACAGTCCTCGCGTGGTGCATTGCAGTGCTGGTGTTGGCAGGACTGGTACCTGGATTGCTCTGGATTTCCTGATACGCGAAGTCGAGGAAGACCGACTCCTTGACAGTACGAAGGTTACGGCCCCAAATGAAAACGAGGATGCGGTGCAGGCTAACAATGATACCACCAAGACCGAGACGTGGGGCAGGAGTGGCCCACCAAAGGTCAGCACGCCTACGCAGGAGAATGGTTTCGACAAGGGTGAGCATGATTTGATCTACGAAACGGTAAATGCACTACGAGAGCAGCGCATGATGATGGTAATTCGTGAGGTACAATTCTCGTTTCTCTACGAAGCTGTGAGGGAAGCCGTATTGGAGAAGTACCGCGCGAGACCTGAAGGCGCTGTCGTAACCCCTGGTACAGATATTGACACGCCACCACCAAGCAAGTCGCGACGAGTGTCAGAGGATGGTTCAGTTGACGGTAGCGTCAGCGAAGCTGAAACTGAAATCATGGATATCGGTACAAAGCAAAGTGCGGCAAACGACTCTGATGACGATCCATACTCAGAAGTGTCTCCGGACAAGGTTCGAAGGAGTATGAGTCGGGAAAATAGCCAAACGATGTGAAGAGCGTTCGACGCATGTAACGAAGCAGGCAGCCCACAAAACACCTTCATGGTAACCAGCGAAACATTACAATCCTTCATTGATACAGTCTAGGAAGCCAAGGACTTGTTCCTGCTTACGCACTTACCGCTCCTTGCACCAGCAGCACCATCGGACCCATGATTGAGCCTTCGCCACACTGTTCTGGTTTCGCCCTGATTCGATGAATGGCAATGGAAGTCGCTCCGGTCAACTATGACTGAACTTGCAGCTGCACAAATCGATCGCAACATGCGTCATACAGCTCTGTTTCGTTTTCATGTTTCATAATGGGAGCTGCCATCTGAAGCTCTGTCGCAGGGACTTTCGAACTTGTACGGTCGCCAGGAACGACTTGCCGACAAAGCTGATCAGGAATGGCGTAACAAGAGGTACGTTCGCCGGTGGTCGTTCTCTCCCTTCACCACTTCCATGTCATTCAAGCACGAAGAACACATCTTTCTAGTAAAGATTTCATCTCGCAGCCTCCTCACACCATCTGCTGTTCATGCATGTACTACACCCTAGTGACTACTTTCACGCTTGTATCCGCACTCAATCTCCACACGGCACCCACTTCGCCTATCGTCAGTGCCGTGTTCACTTCGTTACAGCTTGCTCGATTTTCTTTTCTCGGCCGTCATGTCCAGCCTTCCCAAACCCCACGACCGATCCTCTGCCAGGGTCTCCCTGTCACTTATTGACCACAGCACATAAGCAGATGATCCCTCCTAGTTTTGACAACAGCACTAGCCCAACGCGACCGGCGGCCCGCGCTGTGAAGTCCGCAGTTTTACGTGGACGTATACTAATGCCTGATATGGCTAATATCATTAGGCCTGGTTGCCTGAATCCAGCCGCTTTTCGCTAGCCCACTACTAATCCCAAGACGACAAATATGCTGCGAGCTGCGCTGCTTTACTCCTCCGCTGTAACCAGCGGGACCATCCTGAACGACAGAGGAGAGAGGCACCACACTGGATTGTACGACTGGTACGCGATGCCCGGAGAACCTGTAGTCCCTGCTTCCGCACTCGGTTGATGAGCCCGCTCCTCTCGCGCACATTTTGTCGAGCTACGCAGTTCAAAGATTTGTCGTGCTGATGTACTATATATAGACTGGTGCACGTTCCACTTCGATCCGACTGCGACGTCGAAAGAGCGGGTTCCAGGTCTCGTCGTACCCCGACACGTAAAAAGCTGACCACACAATATATTTATAGGTAGGCTCCGCCTGGAAGCTCAAGGAGACGATTTTCCGAGGACCTATTTTGGGAGGAAGCGTTCACGTTAGAATGCCGCCCGGAGCCAGCTCAGGATGCTGAGTAGCTCAATACTATTTCACAGTGGGACGTCCGCCAACCTTCATGGCGGTTAAAGCAGGCATTGGTCAGCCCGCGAAATGAAAGGTTTATCGCAGATGAACAGGACACGGTTGAAAACCGACCCTCCGAGGGCGTGCGGACGAAGTTGCTCGATATTCGTGGGTGGAGATGTGTGAACGTACTTCACTGCTGAATAACATTGATCCTTTCTTCTCAATGCCTACTAGTCCGACTTGCAAGCCCTCAATATGGACGCGATGTCTGGCTCGATGCCCTCAACATGGGTCTGCGCATGTTCGAATACACCGCCTTGACAAAGAGCATGGTGCAGTTGCATTGCCGTCCCTGCTTCGAACAATCGCTTGTAGATGTCCTTCAGTGCCATTTCCTGCCGTGCATTGAGGTTGTCGGAGAAACCATATGTCCGCGCTGCCACCTCTGCTTCAGGTGGACAAGCACTGTCCTCCTCCAGCCAGTGCCTCAATCCGAATACTGAAGGACGTCGGGCTCCCAGGGGATACGCGAGGAAGGTATCAAGATCTGCAAATTTCTGACACTCCTTTGAAGGTCCATATTGGTTCATTAGCTGCACCAGCTTGCCAGCCTCCCACTTCTTCCAGAATTCGTCGAACGTGCAAGTTTTGGTGTTTTTCAAACCGTTCCACTCTGTTCCCAGGCTTCTATTGTAGTCCGCGTGCACCTTGTCGCCGAAGAGTAGTCTATGGTAGAGGCCGCCTAGCTCTTTTTCTGCGTGCTCATTACGGCATGCAGGGAATCCGAGCTCATACCATAGGTTGACTCCTTCAATTGCCAGCCCGGGCGGTGGGTAGCAGGCTTGCGAACACATCGCGAGGAATGCGAATCCATATCTCTTTGCCGCAGGTTTCAGATGTCTCATGTCCTTTTTTTGATCTTTGGCGCTCAGTAGAGGTCGTACTTCCTCAAACCCCTTCTCCATCATGTCCTTCGGATCGGGCTTCACAAGCGCCTCGTCGCTTAGAAGGTGTTTGTTGCGCAGAAACCATGGGTAGTAGGATCCACGATTGTGTCGAGGAAGTCGTTCGAAAATCTCCTCTATCTTCTCCACGAGTATCCGCTCTCGTCTCCATCGATCTATCTCGCCGCTCTCTACCTCCATGAGCCACAGCCCTTTGTAGAGGCCTAGTAGATGTGACTTATGGTTCCATGTCGTGCATCGATGAAACCCATAGTCCTCAACCGTTGGAGGGTCGTCCGGGATCTCATCGTTCAGAATAGCTTCATAGAGGTAGTCCGCTGTTGTGAGGCTACCACCTGCACACCGGAAGCGATGTGTGGTGCCGCACTTTCTCTGGCAAAACCCGGAACAATACCAATCTCTGCCACAAAGAGAGCAACGTCTGGTTGTTGCCTTTTCGCAGTGTCCACATTCGCCGCTAACTTCGCCCGAGGTCATGCCCGATGTATTGCTCGCAACAAACTCTGAAAGATCCAAAGAATCGTCAGGCTTTGCATTCGGACTGCCAGTGGTTATTGGTGAGAGCCTTAGTGGTGACTGCTTTGTGTCTGGAGGCTTCATCAGGCCATTGTCTGGGTTGGCAGCCCCTCTGCTCACCATCAACCTTTGCTTTTGCATATGTTGATTGATCGATATCGCCGAAAGTCGATCATCCAGGTAGTAAATCGGCATGCTGGCCAACGATGAACTGCCTGCTGTCGATTCTTTGACATGCTGTACTGCTGCAGGTTGCTCGCACAACAAAGTACTAACCAATTTCTTTTCTGTTTCAATGACGCAGGTTTGCAGCCTTTTAAGGGCTGCACCACATGCAACCTCAGTTTCTGGCACTGTCCAACGATTGTACAGCTTTCCATGAGAGCCTCGCGTCCGGAAACGGCCATGTGAGCCAAGAGCACTCCAGCAGATGTAACAGCTGCGTTTACTGCAGCCCAGGTAGTCGAAAAAGGTCGCTTTGGATAGACTATTGCGGCTCGAATATAGCAGCAATTTGATCTCTGCGTGGACGTGCCGTTGTCCTTGCTGGAGTTTATCAAACGCAGCTGCGGCTCGGCCAACCGGCACAGACTTGTGTAGTACCTTCTTTAAATTCGCGGTGCTGACTTGCAACCCCAGGGCATTGAATGTCCGAGACAGACTCCACGGTGGTGCTTGAGAATACGACCCTCTAGTATCCGATGGCTTGTCATTGCCGTCTCCTTTTAGCGACAGGTCGAAGGTGATGGTCAAGTTTTCGAAGCTCGAAATCTTTTGTGCAGCTCTGACGATCACATTGAATGCAATCCGAAGACGGGCGAGAAAGAAGACCCTTTGCTGTAGCTTAGATATGGCTCTCGACCTGCAAGAACGAATGTGGTCGACACAACTTTCCAGCCAGTGTGTGCGAACCTGATATGCTTTTCGGATCATGAGTTCGTGCCAAGAGATCTCGTCTGTCTGTGGATTGCCTGCTATCTGTCGAAGTTCTTCGAGCATTGAGGTGAGTTGGTAGGCTTCCGGTGAATCGTCCACTGCTTTTCCTGTAACAGGAGCAGTCTTCATGTCCACTTCTTCGTACGCTCTTTTGAGATCTTGAATGTAAGTTCGGGTGCGGCTTCTGGAATGCTCGACCATTTTCCTCCAAAAACTTGAGCTCTCACGTGTGGTCGCAGCATCTAGGTTTGGTTATGCACAAATGGCACCATGAATGTGGAATCTGCTTACCGTCGCTTTTCGCGATCACCTCGATGAAATGTTGTAGCTCTTGGATAATCTCAAGATCGCCCTCCGATGGAAGGTTGTTCTTCGCGACGAGAACCTGCGCTTTGCCGGGCCATTCTGCAAGCAAGGTGCTTGTAACGTGGCTGCCACCGTGGACGCCAGAAACAAGTTCAGCTGTGCGGTCCAAGAATCGCTGTCTCAACTCCCTTTCATCGAAATTCGTGAATTGCTGAGGACTGGTAGAATCGGCCTCGCGATAATCTGTGCCAGGACCAGACGTAGTAGGTCCCAGCTCATCGTCGGAGTAATCATATCCGTCGCATGGTTCACTTAACTGTCCACCGTTCCGAAGCCGAAGGAGGCTGATGAAGGCTTGAAACCTTGACTCATCAAGGCCTTCTAGTGCCCAGTGGAACTTTGATGACATCCTTGCTGGGTGGGTATGAAGGCAGTATGTGACAGCATGGTTGATGACCGACGCACCGACACAAACACAGCCTTCAATACAAAGCTGCCCTCGCGAGATCAGCCTCGTACTGACAGTCCTGGTCAAAGAGATCGCAGGACAACGCATCGACGCGGAATGGCGCTCGCAGAATGCAGTGATTCGCTGCAATTTAGTGGCAAGATGTGGTTCTAGCGGGGCTTCATGCAGCGTCGAAAGCACATAATGGTATGCACGATGTCCCTGAGCGGATAATTGTGTTATGAGGCGCTTAACCCCAAGAATGAGTAACAGCACGAGTAAGACTGTTGATTTGTTCAGTTCATTACCCCAAAGCTGCGAAAGCTGCTTCATTTAAGAAGCCGCTAAGACCCTGAACGCCTTGCTGAACGCTTTGACCTGCCTTCCTGTTTTTATCCGCCCCTACGTGCTTGTGCTGGTGGTTAATTTCGTGCCTCAAGTGTGTTCCAATTCAACTCATCAGCAATTCACCTCCAAATACAGCCCGTTTTGGGCGTTCTGCTCCAGGGCCACCGAACCTGGCCCACCATTGACCATGTCTTTGCTCAAGTAGACAGTAATATCATTGCCACAGTCTAGCATTCCGCCCTTGTGAACATGCGGACCAGCAACCTCAGGCCAGAAAGTGAAGTCAATGCTCCCATCCCTGGCACCTTGATCCTTGAATGGCGCGATAGTCTCAGCCGTGACGTTGGTATCAGCCGGAGGCAAACCTGGAAGCTGCTGATATTGGATCAGCCCATTGCCATATACGCTGAATGATCGCTCCGCCGTCACTGCCCAGCCGATTGTGCATGTTGTGGCCGTTGCAGGAATGCCGGACCATTGGGCGACTTGATCTTGAACAGAGCCGCTCGAACTCCCGTTCATGACATTGAGTATGGTAGAAGTCGATGGGAAAGGTGAGACATCCTTGTAGATGTAGATGTTGTGTAGCTCAGGCGTGAAGATCTTCTTCAGGCCATTGATGCATTGAGAATCGCTTTGTCGTGCTGCGAGGGGGGCTGCCAAGACGACGCTGCTGAGCGCTGAAAGTGACGTGATTGCTGTCAAGGACAGATGCATGTTGCTGGTACGTAGCACAAATGATTCAATTGATGTTGACAATGGCAGGAGTTTGGTGTTGATGTTTGTAGCCAATATCAGAAGTCAAGGGTTTGAAGGCTGCAGGTGCTAATATGAAGCTAGGGAGGAGATTGAGAGGAGACTGGAATGCTGTTGGGAATCAATAACATGTTGGGATTTTGCTTACATTATATCGGACTTTGATCCAATTATTGCTTGGTCCAGCATTGCAGGATTGCGGGTTACGATGGTGAGCTAAAGCAGGTCATCAAAGCAGGTGGCAGTGTGCATGCCTGTCGTGCTTGCTTGCTCGAAAGCTGAAAGAAAGAGGCAAGCAATACGTAAATAGCAGGTTTGCTTCGGCGGCCAAGGTCGACCCTGCCCCGCGCCTGCCAAGTACGGCCAGGGCATGCAATTTCAACGGTGACCGCCTGAAATAGGTCACGTCGATAATACTGGGGGCTGGTGTTGCCTTGGCAGGCCCAACTCACTGGTCACTAACAACGTGGACTTCTGCCAGACGCCGTCGTCGCTTTCACTCTGCAAGCCAAGTCCGCAATTGCCTGAGTGGATGTGTTTGTACACCCGCCTTCATGTTGTTTGCACGATAAATCTGTGGCAGGGCAATAATGCTCGGGTCAGGCTGGTTGAATCATTGTGCTGCAGCGCAAAGACGCAGTGTAGCAATCTTCACTTTGTTACAGGCGCTGCAGCCATCAATTGACATGTAACTGCCACTGACACCTCCCTTATGACATTGTTGGTGAGTCATATCATGTTCGACATGCGGGAGAAAGGATCTCCTTTGCAGGCACAGAGGAGCTTAGGGGAGCTCGACACTGTGCCTGACGATCTTCGTGCTCGCACAACGAGACCCCTGCCGTTATCTTGGCGCAGATGGCGCCCCTAACGCGGACATGGTCGCCTCCATCTTCCCCAGATCTCAATGATGTCCCTGTTATTGCTACTGATGGTCGTGGCATGATTACTGATACAACACAGTCGCTGTCTAAGGGAAATGATGTGAAGTTTGCCAAACGAAGGCGAAGGACGCTTCAGTATGTCTCAAGGCATTTCGCGCAACCGCAGATGGCTATGAAGGATGCGCAGGCAGGAAGGAAGGGTAAGAGGAGAAAAGTGGACAACGACAAAGAGAACAAGCACGGGCCTGAAGACGACATGAAGAATGGAGACATCCCTCTAAAGACAGAGCTGGAAACTGCAAAGGTGGCACAAGTCTCAGGAGGCACGACACAGGGTAAAAGGCAGAAAAGACAGGCGCATTCGGCGGCTGATCCAGAGAAAGAATCTACCCAAGACAGCAAGCCCACCAGCACAGTCGATACTCCTGCGCTCGCGCCGTGGCAGCAGGTCCTGGCTGCACCCGCCGAGCAACAGCAGAAGACCTTCTCGAGGATCTTCTTTGGCCTGCGCGTGGACGAGCTTTCTTCAGACTCAGATCTGACGGACGTTCCTGACGATATCGGACCTGACCCCTTCACACGCCCTCCCTCACCCACACCCAGGCGCAGAAAGAAGTTGTCGTCAGGGACCGCCAAGGTTGAAGATGCAGAGCTGGTTGCGGTCAAGAAGAAAACACCCAAGGCCCGACCAAATGGATTGACCAAGTCTCCCTACTTCCCTCATGCGCACAAGCCTCGGCCAACATTTCTGTCTACCCTACCATTTCCACCATTGCACCTCGAACGCTTTGGCCTTATGCAAGAACGCTTGTGCCATGATCCTTTTCGTCTCCTTCTTGCAACAATATTCCTTAATAAAACTCCAGGCAGCCGCGCTATGCCAATTTTCTACAAACTGATGGACAAATACCCAACGCCTGAAGCACTTGCTAACGCCGAGCAAAGCGATGTGACGAACATCATTCACGAGCTGGGTTTTCAGAATCAGCGGGCTAAGAAGTGCATTGCCATGGCGAGGAGATGGATAGAGGATCCCCCAGTGAAAGGTCGAAGATGGAGGAAAGCGGACTATCCAGAGAAGGGCAACGGCAAGGACATTAAAGCTGATGAGCTGGTAGACGATGCAGATCAAAGGGTCGCCTGGGAGATTTCGCACCTGCCAGGGCTTGGTCCATACAGTCATGACAGCTGGCGCATGTTCTGTAGGGACGAGCTGCGTGGGCTGGCGAGTGCATACAACGGAGAAGATGCGAAAGTGGAGGGTGATCTGCCCTTCGAGCCTGAGTGGAAGAGAGTGTTACCAGCAGACAAGGAGCTTCGAGCTTGGATGACTTGGATGTGGATGAAAGAAGGCTGGGTCTGGAACAAGGAGACTGGAGAGAGGACCAAGGCGAGCAATGAGCTTATGGAGCTTGCTCGAGGCAAAGGCAATGTTGTGCTGGAAAGCAATAACAACACATTGCTTGTAAAGTCTCTTGACGAAAACCAGCCGCCGTCCAAAAAGCTAAGCTCGCCGGACAAGAACGACGTTCGTGTGGAAGCTCCCGCTGGGGATTTCATGCCTGGCTCGAGTAGGATGGATCCTGGTTATGGGCAGTAGCTACCAGCGTTGGATAACACCACTCTCTTGGATAGACTAGAAATTGATAGAGACCCCTGCTTGTAGACCTTACTTTCCTTAATTCATGTATTGAACGATATCAGTCTCATTGCTGTCGCCGAACGTATGGGACCTAAGAAGATATTCTTCCGTTTGGGCGTCATCATGCATTGGGCGGTAGGTGCACTTCTCCGAGCTCTCAGATCATTAGCTTGACGAAACATGAGCTCGGAGAAGTGCACTGATTACCAGCTGTGTTACAGTCGAGGGTTAATAATCGACGAGGTGAATACTTCGTTTGCTTACCTGTTACACTGATCACGTAGCTTCCTCGCTCACACACAACCATGCGCGTCTCCAATGCCTTCACAGCAAGCTTATTGCTGTTGAGCTTAGGCACAGCAGCACACCTGCTGAAGGACGAACAGCTTCAGGTACCACAGCAACATGCCATAGCACAAGATGAGACAGACGATCTTGCAGGAGTTATATCATCATCACAACTACTGTCCCTTCACCGAGCACTGGTAGAAGTCGGATCAATATCCGGCAACGAGCTCGACGTCGGCAAACTCGTCGTCTCCACCCTCGAAGCCCACAACTTTACAGTCACAACTCAACTCGTCCCGGACGTTAACAACGCGTCCGCAAAACGATGGAACATCTACGCAACACCGGACACAACAAAGTACTACTCCTCTAGCAAAGGCTCCGTCTCCGCCGCAAAGCACAAACCCGCTCATCCAAAAGTGATTCTATCTTCGCACATCGACACAGTCCCACCCCACATCCCCTACTCGCTATCCCGCCCAAAACACTCACACAAACGTGAGGATATCCTGATCTCCGGCCGCGGCACAGTAGACGACAAAGCCTGTGTCGCCGCTCAAATCCAGACGGCACTCAATCTCCTCTCTATATCCTCCATCGACCCAACCGACATCGCCCTCCTCTTCGTGGTCTCCGAAGAAACAACCGGCTCCGGCATGAAACACTTCTCCGACTCCTCCCTCTACGCCTCCATCTCCAGTGACTTACGCGCCGTGATCTTCGGTGAACCAACAGAAGGCAAGCTCGCAAGCGGCCACAAAGGGATCAGCATGGCGCATATCGTCGCGCACGGGAAGGCGGCGCATTCCGGGTACCCCTGGCTCGGGAAGAGCGCGAACAGCATGATTCTCCCCACGCTCATGGCGCTCGACAAGTTGGGCGATTTGCTCCCTGAGGATGGCGGGTTACCGCGGAGCAAGGAGTTCGGCAACAGCACGGTCAATGTGGGGTATATGACTGGCGGTGTAGCTGCGAATGTCGTGCCTAAGTTCGCTGAGGCTCGAGTCGCGTTTCGGCTTGCGGGTGGGACGACGGACAGCGTGAAGAAGACCATACTCAATGCTATTAGCGGTGCGGATCCGAAGGGAGAGTTGGAAGTTGATATCTTCCAGGGGTACGGGCCTGTTCCGCTTGATACTGATGTCAAGGGATTTGAAAGCATGGTCGTGAATTATGGGACTGATGTCCCGAACCTGGAGGTGAAGAAGGGTGTGAAGAGGTACCTGTATGGTCCTGGGAGCATCTTGGTCGCTCATGGGGATGACGAGGCACTCACGGTGGGAGAGCTAGAGAGGGCTGTTGTGGATTATGAGAAATTGGTTAAACATGCATTGAGCTTGTAGCTAGTCACTGATCGATAGATTGAGAGTCTTCTGATCGATGACTTAGCCCCGAGAATGCTCGGAACCGCTTTCGCGTGTCGCCGATCCCCATCCACGTTAAGAGTACTGCGTCGGAAAGCGTCCTAAGTCTCGAGCCGTTAACGGGCCTGTTATTGTGGAGCGCCGAATTCCTGTCCATTCGCTTCGTGACCGGAGAATGCATGGCAATAGCCATTTCATTAGCTAGTGGCAAGTAGAACACGACTGGGGCGCCATCTCAGAACGCGTCGTATGTGATCAGATGGTCCCAATCAGTTGTGCTTTTTCTGCATCTTCTTCTTCAGCGGTGAGTTCTGCTAGCTAAATACCGCATTGTTGTAACACGTATGCACCATCTCCATGCATGACTGTCAGAGCGCATCCAACAAAGCTCAACAATGTCCGCGTCTTTATTCGTTTCCAAACAAGAGGAGACAGGACTCGTTCCGTGTCACCCTGGCTGAAAACGAGACGGCAATTCATGCTACGCTATTAGCGGCACACTGGATGGCATCGAAGATAAATTGTCGATCTGTCACGAAGGGGTAGAAGTCCTCTGCGAGTGAGGCGTAGTGATGCTCGAGAACGGCGCGGAGCATTGCTGGAGTGATATCTGTTATTCGCGTTGGATTGCTTTGAACTTCAGATATGATGAGCTCTTCAGTAGCTTTGAAACGCAGTAGGGAGGTAGGCTCTAAGGGAAGGCATTGCGATTATATGCCTGTGAGATGTTGATTGAGATGTAACAGAAGAGAAGGCTGAAACTTTGCAGAGATGTCCTGTCGCTCTTGCAGCCATCGTATATGCCTGTCGAAACCCTGCTCAATCTGTCATTTCCTTTTCCTGCGCTAGCAGCGCCAGAAGTCGACTTTGGAATTCTTACATCTTTTTTTGCACGTACTGCTGCCGCTACTGCTCGATTGGTATAGCAACAAGGAATCAACCCAGGAAAGGAGGGAGGTCCAGAAGTGTCAGCGCTGCAGATGGTACCTCACGACGGCCATATGGAACCAGGGCGGATGGGTCTTCAGAGATTCTCTCCTGTATGTCTCCGATGGTAATTCTTGCACTCAGAGCATCTCGACTATGTGCAATGAATGTAGCTTGCACCACTCTCCCAACCGTCTGTAGTGATCGTGAAGGACTCCGCTACACGAGGCATAAGAGGCATCCTCAGTCCTTGTGGTTAAGGGCAAGCCCTGTTGCTGGGTCGTTTCTCGAGACTGCAGCTCTTTGTCTGCTTCAAATGCATAAACTCCACCGCAGTCGCACTTCAATTGGAGGATGTTGATGGCTGTTTGCCGCCCCATGTTCGACAGACCTGGCTAGGATAAAGAATGTGGCTGCGATTCAGCTCAAGTGCTTCGGAAAGCGTCAACAAGTGAGGTGAAGACATGCTCTAGGATAGATGTAATGAGTTCAAGCGGTAGATCGGTAACTTGCGCCATCTCGAATTAATGCTGCTTCTGACTGGAAAGCTTGTAGCAGTCGTGCTCAGATCGCTGCTCGAACCCCAACAGCGAGGGTCGCATAGCAGTCTTTCGTATTGTGCTCACGGCATACTCCATTCTACTAACTGCTAGAGCGGCGCGGGGCAGTCGAACCAAAGGCCTCGCCGCTGTCGAGTCTTGCCCAGGCCCAACATGTCAGCACGAGCTCCACTGCGACATTTACAGCTTCCTTGTCACTGCCTACAGGGGCTTCTTCAAACTCGTGGCAACTTCACCCAATGATGCCCTCGCCGACTTATTTCTTCCTCAACTCATCGCTCAAGGCGACGACAATGACGAAAAGATTATGATAGAGCCAAAAAATGCGGCAATCAAACCCACGAATGAGTTTGAGCAAAGCCTGCTGCCCCGATGTGCAATGGAGAGCCTGCTTTACAATGTACTGCCTTCTTGAGCGCAGACATTTTACCAAGGTAAGTATGAAGAAGAAAGAAAGAAGGATCAAGAAGATCGCGAGACGAACAGCTTTTAGTAGGGAAACATTGCGCCAAGCGATCAGTCCGCACGTGAGAAAGCTAGCTAGATTAGGGCTAGTGCAGGCTGAAGCTCGAAAAAGGAAATTGCGAACGACATGTGATCGCAAGGCTGCAAGCTACCGCCAAGATCCTGACGCACAAGGCTGGACAGAAGTCTGGGCAATTTTCGTAGCGAAGTGGGCCTCGCACGCAGCGCAGTTTTACGACATTCGTTCTTGATCCTCGTGGTCGCTATTTCGTAGCACAGACAATACCGACGAAATGGCTCCCAAACAGGCAGAGGCTAAGCCTCAGAAGTCTGGATACATTCGAGGACCGAATGCTGGTCATGTAAGTCGCGGAATCCGAGCACGAGCACAAGCACAAGTACAAGAGCACTGCAGCGGGAGGGCATACGCAGCACGAAGATGAAGCATGAGGTCGAACTTTGCAGCGGAACGAGGGAGAAGCAGCAGCATGTTGAGCGCGACAGTACTCTGCTTCAAGTTGTCAAATGCTTTAAGGCGACACGACACGACGCTCAAGAAGCGAGACACATCGGCCTGCATGCGACTTCCTCCATCTTCGTGCTTCGCTCCCAGTCCTCAACTCACGACCACGCACCAACCACCTCAACATGCACACACGCACCCACTCATCCTACCACAACACACCCACTAACACCCTCCCAGCAAGTCACCCCCATCGCTCCCCGAGCACGCATCTCCCGCACAAAAGGCCACCTCTCCAAGCGAACCGCCTTCGTCCGTGACATCGTCAAGGAAGTCGCCGGCCTCGCACCCTACGAGCGAAGAGTCATCGAGTTGTTGAGAAACAGCAAGGACAAGAGAGCCAGAAAGCTCGCGAAGAGAAGAGTAAGTCCGCACCGCACCGCACTTTCCCAGTCCAGGGTTCGAGGCACAGATAGATCGGAAAGAGAACACAAGAACCAGCGTGAAGCACCTTTTTGGAATCCAAACTAACAAATCCCTCGCAGCTTGGTACCCTCGGACGAGCCAAGAGGAAGGTCGACGATCTCCAGAACGTCATCGCCAGATCGAGAACCGCTGGTGCGGCTCACTAATCGCAGCACACTGTGTCAACACCCGATACATCACAATGTTCGACCACGGTGGATCTCCAACCACGAGATGAGATGAGATAAGATGAGGCCTATGAGAGTGGGAGACGTGCATGGACGACTGAGAGTCGAAGGAAGCTCAGTGAATGGTTGGCACGCGCACTGAACCCTACGGGTTGAATTGTAGTGGGATTCGGCGACAACGCAAGCATGACGGACTGACTTGGGCTGCACAGTCAAGATATAGTACGAATGCATCGTTTCGAGTGCGCGCCTGGGTTACAAGTGGAATGACACGAAGTTCGAAATTCTGGTGTGTGAGCATGCATGCTCAAGTTCTCCTGGTTGGCCATGTGTCTTTGTTCACACACGCCCGCTATGATGCTGTTTAACATGCTAAACATCCAGTCGAGGTCAAGATGCCAACGATAGCTGAACGTCGGATCATTTCTTTCCCAAGCCCTTCAACCACTTCGGCATCTTCCCCTTCGAACCCCCACCTTCACTGCTCTCCGTCTTAGATCCCAGATCAACTTTCACCCCCTTCTCATCCTGCTCACCCGCCGCAACCCCTTGCATCTCTGGCGCGACATACTCCCTAGCCTGCTGGCGTAGATCCGCTCTGAGTACCTCCTTGTTGCTTCGTGCAGACACACTAGCCTTGTCATCCCAGCCAAACACCACCAACACCCGGCCTCTGAGTTGCAGGTCCAGGATGAGTCGCTTGTTCCCTTCAACAATCAACCCACCATCTTTGTCCCGTACCCCAGGGTTCCGCAGTACGAATGGCTCAGACTTGAATTGTTGATCTAAACATTCTCTGACAAAGCGGTACAAAGCACTACTTGTATCCGTCTGTCCAAACTTCGAGCTTACAGCACTTTGGTCTGGGAAGCGGATCTTGATCTCTATACTCTCGATCTTACTTAGCTCTTCTTTCTGCTCTTTCTGCTTTGCCGCCAGCTCTGCATCGGTGGGCAATCGCTTGTTCCTTGACTCTTGCTGTAACAGCTTTTGGTGGATCTGAGCATGCTCGACGGTAGGTGTATAATCTGAGTCATTGTGCTTGATATCTGGAGGACCAGAGGATGTAGGTGGGCGGTAAACGGAAACTGGACGGTCGGAGATTGTAGTTGTGGGCTCTGAAGAGGAGGGCTGTGTATTGGGGAGCGTTGCTTCCGTGTCTGTGGGTTGAGCCGGGGCTTCAGTGTTTGTAGATTGTGTCGTGCCTGTTTGTGGTGTGGATTGCACGTCTTGCATCTTCTCATCTTCAAGCCACTCTGGTTTCACAGGCTCCTTCGCGGGCTCTTCTGCGACAGACGATGAGGGAACAGGTTCGGAGGATGGCGGGGGCGGATCGGCTTCGTCGAAGTAATGTTGTATCTGGTTCATGGCCTCTTCTAGTGGTGTTTCAGTGGCCTTGAAAGTCAATTTGACCAATGCACTGCCGCTGTTGAAGCCAAGCTGCGACAGTGTCTTCTGCAGATCCGTGAAGGTGGACAGTTGTCTTCCCATGATATCAAGAACAGGTTGTTCATAGTACAGTCTGCCAGCGCCAGCGCCAGCAGATGGCACACCTCTCGCGGTCAGGTTCCGCTTGGCGCTGGAGCCAGCAACACCGGCCTCGAACTTTCTCAGCAGCAGCCATAGTGTGGTTGTGCTTGGGAATTTGTCTGTTAATCGTGCTTGTGCAGGAGACTGTGCTTCGGATGGAGGTAACTGCAGGGCTACATTGACGACACCAGTGGACTTTGAGAGCTGGACGAGTTCGAGCTTTGCGCCTGATGACAGGCCAGATAGTCGAATCGTTCTTGACAGGTCGACTGCCTTGTTGTTGTGTCTGAAGGCCGTTAGTGCCAGCCAGGGAAGAGAAGGATGGTGGGAACGCACTCACTTTAGGCCATACTGGCTAGCAGTCGCGCCGAGTTTAGAGCATGCTTCCGACAGGACATCACTGAGGTATGTCCCTGGCGTAGTCTTCACAATTGCCCGCCTTGCGGTTGAATCGATCACCACCACATTTGTGGCCATGCTGCAGGTGAAGAATGGCTCTAGTAGAGCTGGAGACGTCGATATCACGATATGTTAGTACGGAATTGATTGTAATTTAGGCTGGACACCTGCATACATGGATTGCTAACGGACATCGAATGGTCTCGAAAGTTAAACGCGGGCAAGGCAGGCGAACGTCCGATGTCATAGTTGCCTGAAGTGCTAGGGCAAGCTCACCGGCCCACTAGCGCAGTTTGCGGCGAAGAAGGTAAGTAGGTACGCGTTTGGTGTCTGCAGCCTTGCGCACCTGCGACTTCCCTACAAGCATAGCGACTGAACCTTCAACTACCGCATCCCCCTCGCGTCCGCATTGAGAGTCATTGACTCCCATCTGACAGACTCTCTATCGACGCTACACTACCACTCCCACTCCCAACCTCCATCAAGATGGTGAGCTCTCCACGTCCATTCCACAAGCACCACTGTGCCCAGTACTAACAACCTCCCCAGTCCTCCCCCTTCGACATCAACGGCGGCGCCTGTGTAGCAATGGTCGGCAAAGACTGCGTCGCCATAGCCTGCGACCTCCGCCTCGGCCTCCAATCCCTAACCGTATCCAACAACTTCCCCAAAATCTTCAACTACGCCCCCTCCGTCTTCCTCGGCCTCACAGGCCTAGCCACAGACGTCCAGACCGTCTCCGACACCTTCCGCTACAAAGTGAACATGTACCGTCTGCGAGAAGAGCGGAACATCTCCCCACAAACGCTGGCGAATCTGGTGTCGAGCAGTCTGTACGAGAGGAGGTTTGGACCTTGGTTCGTGAGCCCGGTGTTGGCGGGCATAAATAATACCACAGGGAAGCCGTTTATTTGTGGGTTTGATAGTATTGGGTGCATTGATTTTGCGAAGGACTTTATCGTGGCGGGCACGGCGAGCGATCAGTTGTTTGGTACTTGTGAGGGGTTGTGGGAGCCTGATCTGGTAAGAAGAAGACGCTGTGTACAGGACAACATGCTGACTTGCTGCTAGGGACCAGATGAACTATTCGAGACCATCTCTCAAGCTCTGCTGAATGCTGTCGACCGAGACGCCCTGTCTGGTTGGGGTGCTCACGTTTACATTGTCGAGAAGGACAAGGTGACCAAGAGATTACTCAAGGGACGACAAGACTAGACAATCGACCTTCATAGATTCTTGCATCACAGGCACGGTATGGCGTCTGGCGCAGGAGGCGGTGGATAGGCTTGAGCAGGCATGAGCATTGCGTTACGATCGAACGAGCCTTACGAGGCGCGTGACTATGAATAGTCTTGTGATTGTGAATGGGCAGCCTCTTAGACAACGTCTATATGGTCTTGATCTTGACGGCTAACACCCCGTCAAGGGCATCTTCCCAGCTTTCCCTCATACCACCACAATATTCCTCCACGGCTGCCTCGCCTTGAAGTGCTACGACTCTTTCAGAGAGTTTCTCGTACCCTTCTTGACTGCCGTCCGTACGGCCAAGCACAACATCGACAAGCTTGCCAAGCACCCCAGCTGCATTCAGTTTCTGCTTCAGGTCTCGCGCTTCAGCATGGGTAGCCTTGGCCTGCTTGTTGACCATGGACCGCAGCTCCTCCAAAGACCTAGTAAATTTATCCATACCCTCAGCTTTCTTGCTCTTGCTTCCTTTCAACTTCTTGCCCATGATGGCTGAAAAGTGTGCCACAGTTTGCAGCATCTCGAGTCGGACAAATCGGTGATGCAGCCACTTCGCATCAGGGTAGTCGACACCGTTAACACTGACAGCATTGACCGCTCTGCCAGGTTTCTCAACTGCTTCAGCAATTTCGTCAAGGTCCTGAGCGCTATTGTCTTTCTTCTTCGCCAAATCCAGCACAATTGCCGCAAGTGTACGATATACACCGGCCGCTGCCTTCTCGTCCAGAGTCATGTCCGCTGCATCAACCGAGACCCGCGACACTCTCTTGTCCAGGTTCTGCAGCGCCAACTCAACCACACCCTCAGGCGCGCCAGAGTTTACCGTGCCGAGCTCGGACATGAGGTAAGTCAGCAAACCCTCATGCATGGTCATGGCGTTCAGCCATCCTTGTGACGGTTGGGGACCACACTGTAGCATCTGTGCGAAGTCCTGATCCTCAACTCCATATGTCGGCATGAATGACATGTCTCGAAGGTCGCTTAGCTCGCCTTCAACCGGATCAAAGGGATACACAGCCGCCAGGCCAAGGGCGCGCTGGATCTTGCATTGCTCCATCATGAACAGCTGCCGATTCAAGCTGCGCTGGAGATTGTTTTTGAGTTCTGCAGTACCGATGATATTAGAATAGCTGCCTTGCTTGAGACCATCCGAAATAGCTCGATCGATCGATCTTTGCGAGTTGCGAGATACGTGGAGGGCGGTGTCGAGAGCCCCTGATGGGTTCAACGAATCTTCCCCACGACCGTGCTGATGTGGATGTAGAGTCGAAATTCGTGTGAGCAAAAGATGGCCGACCGTCTCCCACTGCAGGTTCTTCACGCTTAGTTGCGCGAAGTCCTGCATGGCGAGGTGGATCTGTCCGCTTGCCATCTGTAGCTGTATTAACAGGATCCGCAAAGGATAGTAGTCCTTAAATTTCGAGCATGTTGTGCGTAGGACCATATTGGTTTGCAATAAAAATGCAGAATCTCCAGATCTGTGAGCAACACGAAGCATTGCCAGAGCTGTGAGCAAAACTGCTTCGGCGGCAACGGACTCATTGCCTTCGGCTGCGGAATAGAGTTCCAGAGCCCTTGAAGGGAAGTTGGACAAATGCCTCAATGAATAGTCTGACGTTGAGAGGATGTGATACTCCAGCTTGAGTAAGAACAGGTCTCGTACTGAGGGCCCGCTGGACGGCGGCTCATCTTCAATACCTCCTTGAAAACTCTCGACCGCCTCAGCACCTGCTATGCGCAATCTCTGGATCAGATCGTCGAAGCAGAATGTTTTTGAGCCGAAGGACTTGTAATATTCTTGACAAGTATCAAGAAGTTTTGGTAATAAAGACTTGTCCGTTCTTGTGCGGGAGGCAAGCAGATCTATCTTTGCTAAAAGTGCTTGTCGGTGTTGGGGCTGCTCAGAGAGAACAGCATCGATCTGCTCGATACGCTCTTGTCGATACTCTGGTGATGTGGCGAACTTCACGAGCAGGGACCAGACCCGATCATCCTGTGACGCGCCGGCCTCACCTTGGAGCATCTGGCTGACGACCTTCTCATTATCGGCAGAAGATGGATCGCTTTCAATAGCTAGCAGGAGTAATGTGTCTGCATGTGGCCGGTCCTGCTTGGTAACAGACTTCAAGCTCTCGCCCTGTAAGAGTGCAACTAGATCGGAAGTACCGCCTGTCTTGACCAAGATCGCAGCCAGTAGACTCAGCTCCTCAGGATTCGAGATCATCTGACCTCTGTCAGCATTGCAAGACGTTCACGTGGGTGAGAGCTCATGCTTACCTTCTCTGGCGGTCCAGACTGAGCTGCTTTGGATATCATTCGATTGGCGAGAGTTCCGAATAGGTTCCTATCCTTCTCCGGCACGTTATGGTCCTGGTGTATCAAATAGCACATCAAGATGTTCCAGAAGTCGTACATTCGTTCTTTAGGGAAGGCTTTCTTTAGAGCCATGGTGGCCTGTCGAGGAAGGACCCCATGTCAGCCCATCTCTTGCAAATTGACCACGATGTTCACACCTTTTGAGCACTCTGCCAGTTGCTGGCTGTGATAGAGTTGCTCAGCCATGTCGTGATGAGATCCTGGTCTGATGGCCGTGCCGCGACTGCTCGTTCCCATAATTTAGGGCCTTCTTGGACTTCGAGGTTCAACAGTGATAATGAGTCTTGCAGCTGGTGGATGGCTTCGACATTAAGGACCGGCGGTTGCCTTTGACATAGCTGTAATGTCTCGTTGGTGCCCTTCTCTTGATTCTTGCCGTCAGATTGGTGTAGGAGTACTGCTGCTTTGAGAGCCTGTGACGACGATCAGTCTGGTTCTCAATTCGCTTGACAAGGGCGCACAGACCAGGAATCTGTCTGAAGCCTCTCCCTTCTTCTGCCACTTCTCGCATTCCTTCAAAGCCTGCTTCCAATTGCCAGAGGCAATGGCATCCTGGATTGGGCGTACGCGCCGTTCGGTCACAGCTGTGTCTGCCATTGTGAAGGAATGTTCAGCGTCAGCGGATGTGAACGAGATTAAAGCACCAGTAGTCGGAACATTATATGCGTTTGCACAGCACGATAGGAGGGTTGCAAGCAAGCACAAACATGTCTCGTTGCTGCGACCGAACAAATCGGATGACCCAGTTTTGTAGTTACACAAGTAAAGCAAGAAAAAGGGTGCTTCAATTGCTGGTGGCCGCCAAAGATACAGCAGTCTTCGCTACGATGAAGGTTATCTACGCTGTTGTTCTACACATTATTCCTGTAGCAGTCGCTCCCGCTGTAATGCCAGTCATCCGCCCTTTCCAGAACGCCCATCGCTATGCATGAGAGCGTTGCAGGCGCGACGCAAACCGCTTCAATATTACACGACGTCGAGATGAGATTCGTCACCACATTCCGATACTTTTTCTTGTCACTTCTTCCACCTGGCTTCTCGCATCTGCTGTTGCTTTACTACTAGTCAGTGACAGGTCCAGCTCACAGAGTTGGGATGGCGCTCACCCATTCCTTCTTGCAATCTCTATACGCTCTAGTATGACCACTATATCAGCGCGCATGCTCTTCATTCTAACTCGGATGTTCACGCCTTTGCACACTCACTGGAAGAAGTCCTGACACATGTCTCTATCTCCGTTGTTTCTGTTCATGCACCTGATGCTTTTGTTCGCTGCTTCTTGACACGGATCATAATATTTCGAAACGCGCTTGCTGGTGAGAGGACGACGTTAGTTCTTGTTCGCGACCTTGTCCACCATTCCATGATGCTTGACTGCTATGATCGTACTTCCTAAACTCATCTTTGTTCTTGTCCCAGACAGTCTCCGTGCCGGACTGCTCAGCTCGTTCTCGCTCGGTCGATGGCATTTTGATGGTTGGGTATGTCGAAAGAGAGGGGTCTACACATGCTCAGGCAGCTCCGTCGATCACTGCTGTGATTGCAATGTTATGAACTCATGATAAGTCTTAAGAGCGCATGCGACGCCAAGTGCCGCTTCATCTTCAGCCTCAGACATACTACACGAATTGTATACTAGTATGATGCACGATATTTTGAGTTTCGGCGTGAGCTACTAGAGCGGAAACAGAATAGTGCATCAACTTCCGGATCGAGCCTCAGTCTTAGCCTCGAAGTCCAACACATGGATGTGATCTACTTGACCTCCAAGTTACGGCACGTAGCAGGCACGACGCACCATGACAGTTATTTACCAGCTTGCGTTGTCGACACCGGAGCAGGATCCGATTAGTCTCACACCACGCTGGCCCAACAACACGATATCTGCTGATCATTTGTGACAGCCCGTGTTGTCTCTCCTTATGGGAAAGCTTAACCGTATATTAGCATGCTTCAGAAAGGCGGCAGATCCGATCATGGTGAGCGATGTTATTCGGGCTCTGCCAATAGACCATTGGATTCGAGCTTGTATTCGCCAGTGACTAACGACCAGAAGCGTTGTACCCTCACGTGAAATACTTCCTTACTTAGAGCCAGTGCCGTTGGGTTACGCAGCCTCATTACACGAACAGAAGATGAGGTTAAGAAGAGCGTTACTCCATCGAAACACCAAGCGGACTTTTGCCTGGTGTACTCGAGTAGAACGTGCTCGAGAACCAAACGCAGCATTGCTGGCAGACTCTTCCTATTCCAGAACTCACGCGGAAACTAATAAAGTTGGGCTCACCTTTACCGGATACCACTGGCAGTCACATATCGTTCATTCGAGAAGCAAGTGAAAGATCCAACGGGACCCTCGACCGAGTGACACACTGCTAAGCCTCATTCTTCGTCATGGTGACCGGTCGGAGACATCACTGCAAGACACATGTTAGTTATCTGGGAAGCAATTCAGAAAGTGACCGTGTCGACTGTATTCGTGAACCCTTTGCAGGCTTAGTGACTCGCTGACACGAACGAAGGAGGTCGTCTTCCTTTGCTATAAGTACATCGGCTTTTCGATCATTCTTTCGGCAACTTGTTTCCCAAAGCAAGCCTACCACTCTTCTCACGTCTACAAGAATACAAGATCCTTACACCAGACCCCCAAGATTTATCGTACGTCGCCCCAGAACGACAACACCAATTCAAGCTGACAAGCCCGTAGTCTGTCTAACAAAATCAGTCACAATGAAGTTCTACAACCTTATCTTCACTGCCTCAACCCTCCTCGCAGGTAAGCAATCCTAACTTGCTGCCCTTCCTCCTCCCACATACAGCAGGACCACACTGACCCCAAATTCAGCCGCCTCCTCCGCAAATGCCATCGAGCCCACAACCACCACTCTACAGTCCGGATTCCAGACTAAGACGCTTGTCGAACCTGCATCGAAGGTCTTGGCTCGTGAGGAAGCAAAAGCCGCTGAAACCTGCAAGGTCGACTACGAGCAATGCAAGTCGAACAACGACTGCTGTTCTTGTTGGTGTGTTGAGTATCAGCTCTGGGGCTGGCGCTGTGGAGGTTACGAACACCCCCCTGTCGCAGGGTGCACACCTCAGCCACGGTCTCGAACTTACCCTCCCGCACTCGACGCGGCCGAGGTGGAATAGAGAATGGCTCGTCGACGAGCTCGGTCGAGATGGGTGATCGTGAATGGTGTGAGGTGAAGTGGTTGTGCCCAGCTCAGCAGGCCGCTGGCACAGCAATCAGAGTATTCGGCTTGCCCGAGTGGTGCTTTGGAGAGGGGATGTCGAGTGCACATGAAGGCACAAAAGATACATGATATGACGAGCTCGCAGCCTACTATCGCCGTGCAAGCGGGTCGAGGGTGGATGCCGGGGGCCTCCAGGTCACTGATGTGCTAATGAAAGTGTTGTGATTCTGAAATTTCTGCTTCCTCCCATGGGACAGCTCGCAATGTATATTGCTTTTAGTTTCTGCGTTGCTGCCCTTTTGAGTTTCCAAGCAAGCTAGAACGAAAGCAGAATAGTGTGGCAGTTCACCCTTACAGCACAATGGTTGCCGAGTGTTACGACGGCGGCTGACACTTCCATCAGCAACGACGACGTAAGGTGGTGTTCGAGCCAGAGTGAGACAGCATAATGCTTATTGGCATTTCGCAATTCGCCGCGTTCCATTCTCCTTTGCAAGAGCTTGACTGTATACTGGGCTATGGCCGAGACGAATGGCGCACCCGAACACAGTGTCGCGCCAGATGCCACTTTGTGCGAGCAATGCCAGACCTATGATCTACAGCAATGGTTCTATCCACGAGATGGCCGCGTTCTTGGACAACGTGCACCTGACGACATGACCCATTTCGAAGCGACGTCGTTAGCGAAGCGCGATCTTGAAAGATGTTCATTCTGCAAACTTCTGCTGGACAGCATGGATCTGAGCTCTGAACTCAGCGCAATCAAGCTCAACAACGGCTTGAGCTCTATGTGGCTGAGTGTGGAAAAGGTCGGTACGTTAACATGGCAGGTAAGAAGTCAAAATGAGGGGGACGTTGATGTACCTAATAGATCGGGCTGGTGCTTAGTGGATTCCTCTCTGGTCAGAAATGTTCAGTATGTGACAATATCTTCCCGGAGTCTAGAATACACCGCTACCAACAGGGTAAACATCTACCCTGCGCGCACTGTGAACGCCACATCTGACAGCGACTTCCTTTTACATCGTCGTATCATTCAAGACCGCTTGGACTTGGATTTGTTGACTTCATGGCTACGGGACTGCGAGGAATGCCACCAAGAGACTTGTGTACTGCCAGTGCGCCAGGGGAGGGCCATTGCAGCGACACGATTGATTGATGTTATTGCTCAACGCATTGTGGATGTGGCCAAACCAGTCGAGTACTTTGCCTTGTCATATTGCTGGGGCAACAGTCAGCGGTCACAGACAAGCTTACGGCTAACGAGGGTAAACACATTGGAACTGCACGAAGGAGGTGCTTTGGCAGATGACAGGGATGATCTTCCTTTGACCATAAGAGACGCGATGCTGCTTACTGGAAAGCTTGGCCGGCGTTATCTCTGGGTTGATGCTTTGTGTATTTGCCAAGACGACGCAGACGACAAGCTTAATCAGATCAACCAGATGGACAGAATCTACAAGGATGCAAGCCTTACACTGGTTGCTGCTGCAGGCGATGACTCCTGGTCCGGCTTGCCTGGGCTCCGTAGTAGGGCGAAGCGTAGCCATGTGAGTGGGAGTGTTCAGGGGATCAACCTCTTGGCAAGACCAAATAGGCCAGAGTTTCGTAGTGCGATAGCACGAAGTGGGTGGGCAGCACGAGCTTGGACTATGCAAGAGCACATCTTGAGCTCGAGGCTTCTCATTTTCACAGCAGAAGAGATCTCTTGGGAATGCGACCGTGCCATATGGACGGAAGGTCTTGCGCTCGAGAATCACAATCCACATGTCAAAGTAGATCTTGTTAGAGCTACAGAATTTGCCTCAAAACCAGCTCCCGGACTCAGTCCGTTACAACGATATCGATATCTCATATTGTCTGTGAGTCAAAGGCACCTCAGTTACGAAGAAGATAGACTCAACTGCATGCAAGGTATGCTCAACGTGCTTGAGAATGACTTTCCGGGCGGCTTCATCTGGGGTTTGCCTGTGGCGGTACTGGATTCGAGCCTGCTATTTGCTAATCATCAAAGTCAAGAAGCGCCCTTTGCTCGCGTGGAGCACTTCCCTAGCTGGAGTTGGGCAGGCTGGAAAGTGCAGCCTAACTACACAATCACAAGCCCGTACGATGTTGGCTTCAGTAACAGGCCGAGGAACGATATGGATATTCTAGCACTGCTGGACCATAGTGGTACTCGAGATGCCACCTGGATCAGGAAAGAAGTGGCTTGGTATTGCTTGGATGACAGCGAAATGAACTGGAGACCACTGGACACGGCGCTCATCAACGTCGACGGGTCCTTCTTTTACCGGAGCTCGAAGAACAAATGGGAAGAATCTGATCCTGCTCGTCTCTTTCGCATCACCAAAGCACGATTCTTTGAAGCCGGCGTCCCCTACAAGCACGCCCTCGCTTTCTGGACACAAAGTGTGCATCTACAAGTTGACCGTGTCAAGTCAGAACGTAAGGAATCTCGAGGCTTCGGCACAAGCACATCCCACGCCGGTCTGTACACTGTACGCAATGCCGAGAATCGCAACATTTGCTATTTGGCCCTCACAGAAGCATACCGAGCATCGCAACCGGACAAGCTATACTTCATACTCCTTGCACATAACCGCCGCTTTGAGAAGCAATACGGGCCACTCATGGAGCTTATGCACGTTGAGACGAAAGACGCCATCACTTATCGTGTACAGGGCGTCCGCGATTGCGTTATTGATGTTGGTATGTGGAAGAGCTTCAAGCCGAAGTGGGAGTTCTTCAGTATGGCGTAGTAAGCTGAAAAGGAAGACAGCTCTTGTCCTCAAGGGAGCAAACACCACACCATCCTTACAAGGCCACTCCTCCCCACACAAACATTGCTCCACTCAGTCCAGTTTGATAAGTGCGCTGGGCTCATGTTGTCGCTTGGCTCGGCCTCGATGCAAACAGCTGTCGTCGTTGGGTGACTTGGAAATATGTTCTAAATGCTTCGCTCGACCGCTTCACTTATAGATGCTTGCTCTGCATCAGGCGCCGCACTATCTTCAGCTTCCGGCGCACTCTCTCGTCCAGATGCAGCTACTTCGGCATAGGTTGGCTCTGTACTTGCGGTAGTCTGGGTGCTTTGAGCGACTGCCTCCTGTACGGAAGCTTGCTCGTCGTCAGCTGCAGCTTGATCGTCATTTCCTTCGGTAACTTCTGTCGAGACATCCCTGGAAGGTGGCTCCTCCGACTTCGCCATATGGCAGTTGAACGAAACAGTGTTCAGGAGATTGACGCAGAGGCTTTGGCCAAGTAGTTGCTCAAGCCCGCTAGCAATCCTCCTCACCTGTGAAGCTCTCTAACTTGATCGCAGCTATCGATAAGTTGAAGCGTGATGTGACCGAGAATTTGCCGCGTTTGCACTTTATTACCTACAGGCTCGCGACCGGCGACCAGAGCATACAAGGCTTGACTCGCTGATGAGCTGCAGTATGTCGAAACGTAAGTCCGCAGAGCCTTTAGAGAGCGTTCTTACTGAATCGCCTGTAAGCAAACGTGCTAGAGTCGACGATGAGAAGGACGGGCAAGAGACGTTGACATCAGTAAAGGAAAATGGGGTGAATGCTGGGAATGGACATGTTGCCAGCACAGCATCAGACGACCAAGACGACCAAGACGACAATGAGCTTGACGAGGAGGAAGACGCTACTGCGGCAGCACCTTTGCGACTGGATGCGCCCACTCAAGGGTACAGCGACCTCTACCTCGACACCATCAACCGTTCGATTCTGGACTTCGACTTCGAGAAGCTCTGCTCCATTACTCTGTCCAACATAAACGTCTACGCCTGTCTAGTGTGTGGTAGATACTTTCAAGGACGAGGGCCGAGATCGCATGCCTACTTCCATGCGCTCGAAGAAGATCACCATGTGTACATCAATATGGAGACCAAGAAGGTCTATGTCCTACCGGAGGGGTATGAGGTACGGAACAAGAGCCTGGATGACATAAAATACGTCGTGGATCCCAAGTTCACCGAGGAAGATGTGAAAAAGCTGGACAGAGTGCCCACAGAGTCGCTTGCCCTAGCCAACAAGAGATACAGACCAGGCTTCATTGGCATGAACAACATTAAAGCCAACGACTACCTAAACGTCGTAGTCCAGACGCTGTCCCATGTTGCACCCATCCGAAACTTCTTCCTCCTCCACAACTTCCCACACACTATCTCGCAACTGCCTGTGAGACTCAGCACTCTAGTCAGGAAGATATGGAATACCCGCGCTTTCCGCAACCACGTCTCACCTCACGAGCTAATCCAAGAAATAGCCCTGCGCTCTTCCAAAAGGTTCACTCTAACACACCAGTCAGATCCAGTCGACTTCCTCTCCTGGTTCCTGAACAATCTCCACCTCGCCCTCGGCGGCTCCAAAACAAAGCCCATGTCAAGCATCATCCAGCGCACCTTCCAAGGAAGACTCCGCATCGAAACACAAGCCATCACCGCCCGCTCAGAAGCAAGCGGCGACCGACTACGCTTCGAAGAATCCTCTCACATCGACAGCAAGATCACGCCCTATACAATGCTCACTCTCGACCTACCACCCATCCCACTATTCAGAGACAGCGTAGAGAGCAAGAACATCATCCCCCAGGTGCCCCTCACAACATTACTACAAAAATACAACGGCCTCCAAGCAAGCGAGAAAGCAAGCCAAAGGGTCAGACACAGACTACTGCATCCTCTCCCGCCATACCTCATCTTCCACATCAAACGCTTTTCCACAAACAAATTCGTCAGCGAGCGGAATCCCACAATCGTCACATTCCCCAGTCCACGCGGCTTGGACATGTCCCCTTATGTTGAGCCGAATCCACAATACTCCAATGAGCCTCTAGCCTACGAGATGGTCGCAAACATTATACTTGACGCTAGCACGTCCAAGAGCGGAGAGGATAGTAACGCTGCTGATGCGGCCAACCGCGCCGTCGGCGGTGAGGGCGAGAAAGTACAGTGGAAAGTGCAGCTGAGGGACAAGGCCGCTGCAGGAAGTGCGCTCAAGGATCTGCCGGAATGGAGGGAGATACAGGATTTGTTTGTCGAGCGTGCGGAGGCTGAGACACTCTTTACGAGGGAGAGCTATCTGATGGTTTGGGAGCGGAAGGGTAGGAGCAGAGCTGTGAATGGGGCTGCGAAGGGGAAACAGGTACAGCGGTAGCACAACCTGACTCAACCCAATCATACCTAGTCTATACGGGACGAATGAACATCAGCGTATCTGGATTGCATAGAACAGCCTAACCTAGCCGTACCTGCTCTACACAGGACAGACAGACCGGCTTATTATTGTTCCTTCTCTATGGCTCCTCCTTACCACACCTTTCGATATCTTTTCTACCATCATTTCGTCACCATCCTCTCAACGCCTTGTATCCACTTTACCTGATCGCTCATCATTCTCTAAGTACAGCAACGCCAGCTCACGCAGTGTAGATCGCACTTTTCCCAGCTCACGTCCTCACTGAATTCGCTAATGAACGGGGTGCTGATGTATCAGGGATCTAACACGACGCGCCCCTCACACTCGGCAAGTCGTTGCAACCTGACCTGACCTGTTGCTCCCATCCCGTTCAGTAGCGATGCAGTAGCAGCTAGATCAGTGATGTAGACGCCATCAGTTCATCATGGTAAAGATAGAGCATCACGGCTGCAATTGAACGCTAAGTGTCATGGTGCTCGCACGTCGGACTGCTGGTGTCCGATCAGAACTGACCCCATCCGAACCATCGACCATAGGACAGCGCTACCTGACATCCAACCTGCCATATGGCGCTTCGAACCAAACACTCGAGGCCAAGACTAAGCAGCAGCATGCGATAGTACCTCCAGCGATCCGGACCTCCCGACCAGCTACCCATCGGAAGCACGGGGTGAGCTCCAGGATAGCCCGTAACTGAGATGAACCAACTGGCCAGCGACCGGTAGTACAGCGCATCAATCGGCAGCATCATCAGGCTGGTGATGACCGCACTAGAATGCCATGCTAGCGAGTCGGTCGCGTGCGTTGTTAACCGCGTCATTCGATATTGGCGGCAGTCCTTGTTTTTCACTTTCTTTCTGGGTGTTCTGTCCCGTCGGGCTTCGGCGAGCATTGCTTCCATCTCGTCGTCGAAGTCGGGACCATTTGTTTCTGTGGGCCGACGCACAGGGCGAGGTGTCGTTGTGGATAGGGATGTCGCTCTTCTGATGCCTGGCTCTGGCGTTGCCGGTGCTTCTACGTGGTTCGTGGGTGCAGGGTTGCCCTCCGCGCGTGTGGGTACTTCCTCGTCCAGCTGTCTCTGCTCTGCGACTGCTTCGTGATCCGCAGTGCCGTCGTTCGATCGTGTGTCGGCGTGCTCCAGAACCTGCCCACTACTTCGCTGCTGCTGTTCTTCTGTTGCGGACTGCCGATGTTCCTCCGCCGCCATAAGGAAATCTTCCCTGTTCGTGATCTGCCCGGGACCCGGGACCGTTGGCACAGGCATGACTGCCTCTTCTACTTCTTCCTCTGGCTCCAATGAATCGATTTGTAGCGTCCACTGATCTATGTCAACATAAAAGTCTTCTTCAACATCCACTCCAAGGCTCTCGAGGTTGCTGATGATGCATTGAGCTCTGCGCTCTATGAGACGCCCCCGAAAAGACCCATGCATACCTTCGCTGCTCTCCATCATCGCGCACCGCGTCAGTGTCTCTTTCTTGATTTCATCCTTGTCGACCTGGTTTTTCATAATCAGTGATAGCCATGGAAATGCAACGGGGAGCGCCGACCACAAGGAGTGGGGTCCGTAGAATCGCCGATCGGTACCCGTACCTATCCCGCGGCCGATTCCGGCGATTGACACGTCGTCAACACAGTCGTCGTCGTCTGTTGCTTGGACTGACAACTTGTTCGGGCGATGCGGCCTAGGAAGAATTTGACGAAATATACCATAGATTCGCCATCCGATTTGACGATGCAGGTGATCCCGAATCAGGTATAGACCAGTAGTGGCAGCTAATTGACGAGTCAAAGGACCTCCGAGCAGCCAAGGAGTTGTTATCGTTTGTTGCAGGATATCACGTTTGAAGGACGACCACATTGCCGGAAGGACCATGAAACCGAGGCTCTGTAAGGTACTCGTGAACTCGAAAGGCAGCTCGAGAGACAGACACCCTCCCCATACGAGCCAATCCCACAAACGTTCTTGCCACGGTGATGCTGTCTGGCTTAGGTTGTAATCGAGGTAGTTCATGCACTCGAGTGGTTCACTAATCTCCGTCCTGCGAATAAGCCTTGGTATTTCTGCTGCGACCCAAGCGGAAAATCCCCCGAACAGGAAGGCTACTGGGGTCCCGCGCAAGCCCCGGCTTACTACGTCAGTCAATGACTGTTGCGAGGGACCAAAAACCTGCTTGAGGTTAGCGATGGTGTCCCGTCCAATCGTGAAACACACTCCTTACCGTGAGTCTCCGTCTCAAGGAATTGATCCACCATGCCAGAACATCACCAGTCAACCTATCCATGCACTTTAACATGAGTCCGATCTTGTTCTCATCTTGCAGAACCATGAGCTGAACATGTTCGTGCACTACCGTTGGGTCTTGGGTCCGTTTCCTGTCTTCGTCACGGCGAACAACGACTCCACAGGCGGCAAGCACCTCGTTCTGTGCTTTGCGAAACCGCTTTGAGCGACGCTCAGATTCGAGATTCTGTGGGTGTCCGCGGTCGTCAAATTGCTGCACATAGCTTTGGTCATCAAAAGCACGAGCTTGGCCACCTAGCACGAGATCTCCATTTTCGTCCTTCAGGGGATCCTCAAAGGCAGAACGTCCCTGTTGATTTCTGTTAGGCCTTTCGTACTTGGCCTGTGAAGAAGCTACTCTACCAATACGACCCTGGAAAGGTAAGCTTCACGGCCCATCGTCAAGAGACAAGTTCGGGATGAGTTGCGGGCTGGTCAGGCGTTTGACCAGCATCTTTATATCGAAGAATAGGCGCCGTTCGACCCTGAAGATCTTAACGTCTGTGAGACATATTGTGACGACCTGATATTGAGAGGAAAGGAAATAGACGTCGGACAGGCGCGAGAAAGCACGTTCTCAGGCAGATCTGCAGCTAAGCGGACGGTGCCGGGGCTAACGCATGCTTAATGACGACCCACCAAAATTGTTGTCGAAACTTTTATTCTTGTACGAAATCGTCCTTTGTTGCCATCATCCCATGTAATCATTCTCACCTTGAGTTGAAAGGCGGAGGAGGTCGGCTTAGCAGACATGGCGTCCAAGGTGTCAGTAAAGACCACCTTCAAGGAATACCGAGCTATCGAGCCGTTCTACACTGGCGGCGAGATCACTGCGAACATTGCCGGCACGTTCCTGGCATCTACAGTCGACGATGAGGATTGCTTGATCGTTAACTTGAGCACGGCAGATCCAATATGCAGGATCGAGGGTGATGGTGAGGCAATCACAAGCCTGGCTCTGACGCCAAACGCGGATCATGTCATCATCTGCTCACGGTCTTTGTCGATGAGGGTATTTCAGCTCACGCACGTAGACGGAACAGTCACTGCTGAGCTTACACGAACGCTGAAACCTCATGCAACACCCGTTGTGGCATCCACGACAGACGCGACGGGGTCGTTAGTCGTCACAGGTGGAGCAGACGGCATTGTCAAGGTATGGGACATTCGAGGCGGATACTGTTCACACACTTTCCACAGCCATGGCGGCGTAGTAACAGCTCTGGAATTGTTCGAATCAAAATCTGTACCCGCAGACTCGAAGTCTAGTTCAAAGAAGCGGAAATCAGGCCAAGCACAAGCCAACGGGTCGTCTCAGCAAAATGCGCTCCTTCTCGCATCGGCAGCCGAGGACGGCCGAATCAAGATTCATAACCTCAACAACCGCCAGCAAGTTGCAACTTTGGATTCTCATGTCAGCGTTGTTCGCGCCCTCAAGTTCTCTTCTGAGCAAAACATGATGCTGTCGGCAAGCAGAGACAGGACCATCGTGCTATGGGACGTAAAAACATGGTCCGTCATACGAACCTTGACTGCTACCGAAGAGCTCGAGGCAGCAGGGTACATCTCAGATGGACAATATCTTTATGCTGGAGGAGAACAAGGTAGAGTTCGAGTCTGGTCAACGACATCTGGTCAAGAACTTCGAATGCCTGAGGGTCGTGACCTAGAGACCGAAGCAATAGCATCGATACTCCCTTTGCCTGGACAGTACGCACTCCTCGCGGTGCGAAGCAATCAAGTCCTGGAACTGATGTCATACCAGTCTTTGGAGCAGAGAACACGAGATGGAGAAGATGCGTTGGTCTCAGAACGTACATTCTCGGGCAACCATGACGAGATCATCGACATGGCATGTGTTGGCAGCTCCCTGCTAGCGATTGCAGATAATACAGAAACGGTCAAGATCATCTCCACGGACGCACAGGACAGCGATAGCTCAGAACTGAAGTTTGGAAGCAATGTCGATGCACTCGAAGGTCACACCGATGTGGTCATATGTATGGACGCAGATCTCCACGGCAGATGGCTAGCTACTGGTTCAAAGGACAACACGGCACGTATATGGCATCGTGATCGGGACAGCTCGAAGTTCAAATGTGTTGCTACACTGGCTGGCCACACAGCATCAATCGGGGCTATCGGCCTGCCAAAGATGTCTAGCAAGGATCAGGTGCCTCCATATCTGATCACAGGGTCAGAGGACAAGACAGTCAAGAAATGGGATCTATCCAAGCTACCCGGCGCCGCTCCAGTAACACCTCACGCGATCGCAAAAGCAGTCTTCACCAGGGTGGCGCACGAAAAGGACATCAATGCCATTGATTTGTCACCCTTGGCGCCACTTTTTGCATCTGCATCGCAAGATCGCACGATCAAGATATGGTCGACGGAAGATGGGTCAACAACAGCAATTCTGAAAGGTCACAAGCGAGGAGTTTGGTCCATCCGATTCTCTCCAGCAGGCACTCCAGCACTCAACCTAGCAGAAGGTGGCTCGTCAGGCAACAGGGGGCTTCTAGTCAGCGGTTCCGGCGACAATACAGTCAAGGTCTGGTCGCTGAATACGTATGCCTGCCTTCTCACCTTCGAAGGCCATCAGAACTCTGTGCTGAAAGTCATCTGGCTCCCTCCGCTACCTACTGAGGACACGAATGACGACCGTCAGCAATATAAGAACAAACCGATCATCGCATCAGCCTCCTCGGACACTCTGATCAAGCTCTGGTCGCCATACGCCGCAGCGGATAGCGATCACCTACTAGCTACACTCGATGGCCATACCGACAGAGTATGGTCTCTCGCTACACCTCTCACTATTTTCTCTCAGCTGCAGCACCCCAGAAATGTTGGCTCCAAACCACCATACAGCCTCATATCTGGCGCAGCAGATGGCAAAATCAGTTTCTGGACCGACACAACAGCGACAACCGCGATCGAATCCTCAAAAGCCATGACCGAGCGCGTAGAGCAAGATCAGCTCCTCCAGAACCACATTATAGCAAAAAACTACAAAGAAGTCATCACCTTATCGTTAGCACTAAACCATCCAGGTCGACTCCTTCGAGTCTTCGACGAGGTCGTCAATCTACCCGACTCCGAGCGGGAACCGAACACCTATATGGGCGTACAAGCAGTCGACGACGTCCTAGCCAGCTTGAACCAAGAACAGATCTACAAGCTGTTGGAAAGAGTAAGAGACTGGAACACAAACGCAAGAACAGCGACTGTGGCGCAGAAAGTGCTAAATTGTCTCTTGCGGAAGTATCCGCAGAGTATGTGGACTGATATGGCGCGAGACAGGGATATCCTCAGGTTGGCTAGGAGCACGAGCAGGAACAAGAATGCTGGTGGAAATGCTATGAAAGATCTGTTCAGGGCTTTGGAGGCATACACGGAGAGACACTACAAGCGCATTGAGGAACTGAGCGATGAGAGTTATCTGCTGGAGTACACCTTGAGGGAGATGGATGAGATCACAGGCACTACGGCTGTTACCAATGGCGTGGAGACGACAAGCACGAGTGAGGACATGATCATGGTTTAGGAGGAGGTGAATCTAGTAGGCCCCATTCTGGTGGCTGGGAAGGGAGTCTTGGCACAGCACATGTCAGCTTCGGGAAGAGACACACGAACTCGTTTCGATGACGGTCATCAGAAACCAAAGCCTTGTCTTCACTGAGCAAAATGAACGAATCGCTAAGCCCGAAGTGACAGAAGCAGCCCTCAGCACGAACGAATCTAACCCATCTTTCACTTTTGCTTCACTTCACTACCAGGTACCGATCCTACTCCTTAGCTTATTTAAGGTCGTCCTCCCTCCCTCCAATCTTCAACCACCTTTCCTATCAATCTATTCCTTACTTACTAGAAGGACTCCTTACCAATTATCACTCTAAAACCTCATTACCCCGACCAAGTCACCCTATCTCTACAACGAGAATGGCCTCTTCCTCCGACATAGAGAAACTCCGATACGTATTAACGGTCCTCAAGAACACGGAGCTCCCACAGCCGAACTACCACGCTGTGGCCTCTGATATGGGCTCTACCAACGCCAACACCGCGTACGAAAGCCCTCCATCCCTACACCAAGCACTGCACTGCTAACCTCTACCCCCCAGCCAAAAGAAATTCAAAACCATCATCGAAAGCGCCGGCTTTAAACTCATCAAGGGCCAAATCGTGCTGGTAGACGAAGATACTCCTCCCGCACTACGGACTCTGAGAAAATCGCTAGCTAAGAAAGCTACAACTAAAGCGAAGACTCCAGCTAAGAAACGAAGGGTCGAGCAGATCATCAGTGACAATAATGATTCTACGAGCGACGAAGTTCTAAAGGAAGAGAACGAGGATGAGATCAAGATGCTGAGCGCTAGAGCACTTAGAGCTAGGAGTGCTACAGTTAAAGCTGAAACTGCTACTGAGGAAACCGATGAAGAAGCCGACTAAGCGAGACGATCTTCTGGCTTCTAGGAGTGGACAAGTGGATATCTACGAAGTACAGGAAAGGGTACCCTATATAATAAGTGCTAAGGAAGGTATAACTATAGTAGTCGAGCTATATACGTCACGAGGAGCAGGAGTAGAGCTTGAGTATCTAAGCTTTGAGAAGTCATTGAATACGCTGCCAGGAGCTATGTAGCTGAACATAGGAGTACAAGCCTGCTAGCTAAATTGAAAATATCACCGTCTGTTGTCTCTATGCCGCCGCTCACCTCTATCGTAGTCTCTGTCTCTATCTTTGTCTCTGTCCCTGTCCCTCCTGTGTCCATCACGATCGCGGTGACCCCTCGAAGACCTCGAATCATACCCGTCATCGTCGTCTCTCCGTCTTCCCTCCCTCGAGCGACTTCGACTTCGATGCCGTTTCGATCTACTCAACTCACGCCCGCCATCCTCATCTGGCACCCTCCGCGAAAAGTCATTCATCTTATCCCTATACCCGCTATCTCCATTCTTTCTATCCGGCCCCCTCCCCAGATTCCTATCCCTTCTCTCCCGCCAATCCTCCTCACCCCCACCCTCCTTGGCGCCCTTCCTCCGCCTCTCCAGCTCCTCTTCCGTAATAACCTCTCCCGTTTCCCGATCTCGAACCATAACAGGCGTGAAAAAGCCTTGCCCCTTCTGATTCCGCCTCATATCACTCTTTCCCCACGCCCCTAACTCGACGCCCTCCATGCCCGGTGCCGCCTTGGCCCCAATTCCGAGGTACCCCTCTTGTTTCCGCTTCTTGACCTCTTTCTGCTCAGACACACTCTCAAGGCTGATTACCTCGCCATTTGCGCGTCGTTTCTTGCCCATACCGCGGAGCATTGCGAGGCCGAATTCTTCGACGGGCATGGCGGCGTACTCGTCTAGGGTTGAGGAATCGGGGTGTGTTGCGACGAGGGAGGCGAAGTCGTCGGTGCCACCTGGTGGCTGTAAGTCCCGCGCGTCGTCTTGAGCTTCGATGACTGCAGTTCCGCGGGGTGCGTTCGAGTCTTCGGCTAGGAGGGCTTGTAGCGCTTCCTCGTCTGCTGTCTTGGCTTTGGCCTTTGGTTCGAGTGTGCTGTCCTGCTCAGTGCTCGCAGGCGCAGGCACAACAGTAGTCTTCTCGCCAGGCCGCGCAAATTGCAAGCCAGACGCAGTCGACACCTCGTCCTTCTCGACCATGAGGACATCCTCCCCGCGCTTTTGCGCCTGTACCTCCGCAGGCAACAGGTTCTGACCCTTTCCGTGCCGTGCCTGCGCTTTGCTCCTCCAATCCTGGTTGCCCGCATTTTCAATCACCAATTCCTTCTTCTGTTCAACCGGCTTGCTCAGGATTGCGCCAGAGCTGCTGAATCCCGTGAGCTCTTCATGCTTAGGCTCTTCATCGTCCTGATCGTCCTCGTCATCGCCGCGTAGTGCTGAGGGTCTGATCTTATGTGTTGCAGCGGACTTGTGCAAGGGTGCCTTTGCCTTGGTGGGGAGTGAGATTGAGGTCTTTGTAGAAGCAGATGTGGATGTGGATGTGGATGTGGATGTGGATGTGGACGAAGACTGACCTTTCGGCTTGCCAAAACCGAAAGAAATCGGTTTCGACGACATTGTTGGCACGATGTGTGTGCCGACGCGTGCCCTAGAAGATGTAGCGGAATCCAGGCAAACGGTGTACTCGTGCCGACCGATTTCGAGAATTGTGGCTCAGCCTCGTTCGAGCATGGAATTTGGAGGAGTAAGCCTTGCAGTGCCAGTGGTCGAACAGGATGGTCGCCTGAGGCTGCACTTAATGAGGTTGTCTCCGCCGGGATTCAACACGTTTGGTAGCAACGTACGTTAGCGGCCGATAGCTGGTGACCACACCCGTCCTTATCTGTATTGAATATTGTCTTTTCCCGCTACGATTAATATTATACTATTTGATAGTAGCTGGGTTGCTGAGTGGCAAGATTACGGATGTATACAATGCTTCCGGAAAAGCAGTCCAGCTATCAAAGCAGACATTAAGCATTATGATATTACCCCAGAACACATCGCGCCGTCTCAAGAATTCAACCATTTTGACCTGGCAACCTATCCGAGAACCACCCAACACCAACATAAGCACCAGGAACCAGCCTGATGCCAAGCTTATCTGGGGCTGCTGTGCTTGAAGAGAGTTCGTGATACTCAATGCAGTCGACTGATCCAGCGATGACTGTCTTCCATTGGCGATGCGACTAGAATATACGACGCGACGATTGAAAAGGTGCGCTAGTGCTCTAGTGTTGAACATTGCCGATAGAGAGAGTCCTTGGGGTGACCGTGAAGACGAACGACCGGCGTTGTGGTGTAAAGCAGACTGCACCTTCTGCAGTCATGTGCTAAGTGCGTTAGCGTTGCAACTGTGCATCGGCCGTCGTCGCAGAAGCCTCGACCTAGAAGTGTGCTGAAATCAGTGACCTGCGACATTCGCCTTTTCCAGACAGGCCCCTCTCCGCCGCCCCGCATGAGCAATCGATTGTGTATCAGGGTAGGACGGAGTGTCGAGTAGCCGTCACCTGCGGTCCTTCCAGTTCGGCTTCTGGAAAGGCTCATCAACAGGATTGATATGCATGAAAGCTGCGATATCCCCAGCTGATAACCTTTGCAGGGGTTGAGACGTCACGCCGTCAACACCACCCTGCTGCTGCCCACTCGAGCTTCCGGACTGTCCCAGATCCATCGCAGCAGCATGAAACTCGTGCTCTGGCCAACTGAACGTGCCTCCGTACGGAATTTCCAACATCTCTTCGGCCCCTCGGAAGGAGGCCGGCACACCCACGCCTTGGGTGCCAGCTTCACTAGTCGCAAACGACCGTTGTGTCATATCGGGACTCAACGACCAACCGTAGCCACTGCTTGCAAGGATCCCTGTAGAAGATGCTTGGGATGCGTCACTTGCTGTCCAACTGGTCTGCGATCCTCCGGGCGCCACTAGACCATGTAAGCCATCCATTGTCATGATGTTGTTTCTTGACCTTGTGGGCGTGATATTGGGAATCAGGGTGCAGCATGGCGTAGTGTTGGCGACAATCTCGTCGAGATCAACATCAACGGCATAAGACACCCTTTTGATCAGTCGCCGTAAGATCTCCAGACATCTGACGGATCCAGTGTCAGTCGTGCAAGCTGTACATGCAAGCAATCGAACTCCATTTTCAATGTCTTCCTTAATTTCCGGGGCTGCGGCACCCTCCTCCCTCGTGGCATACGAGAAGATAAGGCATACCACGCTGAGGAACACAGTGTAGATACTCGGCCATGAAGCGGGACATAACAGACCTCTTTCTTGATGCTCAACACTGACTTTGACAACTTTAGCTGCCATGCGTACGCACGTCCGAGCGTAGGAGAGTTGGCGCTGTCCCACTGACTCCCCTTCACGTTGTTTGGCGAGATAGTGCAGGAAAGCGCGGTAGAGGACTATCTGCGCAAAATAATAGCAGAGGTGCATCTCGTATTTGATGCTTTGTGTCTCTGTCGACTCGTCCGAATCAGGAAGAATGCCACGGAGCGACTCAGCCCACTTTCGAAGCTGGATTTCAACTTCTTGCAACTTGGAAACATTAACAGAGATCGTAACGTTGAGCTTTTGGGAACCGGGAGGATCTGTCGGCTTCGGGTAAAGTGCCCGCTGCGCCTTGAAGATTATTCTCATCAACTCAATATGTTTGGCTGAAGCCGCCAGAGGCAGCCCTTCAGGGTATGTTGAATCATTGTTGCCCTTAGCATCCTTGAGTGCTGTCTCGATCGTCACGTCGATAGCTGGATCGACCGCTGTGAGGTTCATGAAAGGCGGCAGCCCGAGTATAGCACTGATATACATATCGAGATTCATGATAGCCCAGAAGACCCGGCGGCGAACATTCCGCTCTGTGACGGGGAGAGACGAATCATGTGTCGAACGAAAATGCAGACCCTGCCTCATTGCTGCTGCGCATGCCGCACCGAGGAAGGCATGCGCTGAGGCCATACGCGCAGTAGAGATAAGAAAGAGAATCAGGCTGACAACAGTTTGCAATGAGACAATCGTCCTCATATGTGCAATATCGAGCAGGGAGCGCGCAGCGATAAACAGACGCATTCTGGTCTTGTTAGCTTGCTAGACCAAACGTAAAGCGAGGACTTACCCGTACCCTTGGGAGATCGACGCTCGGCATCCATAGCTGTCATGCTGTTTCTTCGTAAATAAATAGCCCAGTGCCACGACAAGATAAAGAAGTGGCAGGAATGACTGATCACACTCTTGGTACTCGCTCGGATCCATTTGGTAAATCCTGTCAGTCGACCCATGGAAACTTTTCTCGCACAAGAAATGAAACATCGGGTATACCTGAGTGAACACTACGTGGAGTAACTCCGTGGTAGTTTCCCGTGATGGAAGTAGCTGGGCTACGGGATCGTCGGCATGCATCGCACGTTTCGGGGGTAGTGGTGCGTCAAAAAGCTGCACAGCAGCTGAGCTGTCGGCTTCATCGTCCTCTGAGCCGGTACTCTCACCAGAGTTGGAGTCCTTGAAGTAGCCTCCGGTTTTTTGTATCCAGGCAAGGCCCGACGCGGCACCATAGAAGTCGCGGTCCATACTCCCGTTTGTGCTCATGGCCAGTTGGCCATACGCGTCCATCATACTATCGAGCTTCTCCTTGTGGTCCTGATCGTCGTCCTCCGACCCAGTGGTGGGCTTTGTGTCGGAGCCGGCAGACTCGTCGGTAGGTCCAAGCAAGGCATCGAAATTGACATTTGCCAGGGATGGTGTGCGCTTCTGTGCTTCATTAAGATATGCTCGCGCGCGCCTTAGTCTATCTTCGAGGATCCGTATCCTTGTGCCAGAACCAGTACTTCGGCTAGCAGAGAGGTTGAAGGTGCAATCTGCGATTGGTCAGTCGCGTCGCAAAATCATGGTCCATTGCATATAGTACATCTATCCGTTACTTGGCATGCCTCACATGGCTGTAGACCATCGCATTTGGATTTTCTCATGCGACACTCGTCACAGGCCCGGGCGGTCCGTTTGCCGCTTCTTTTCTTTTGTGCCGCATCGGCGAGCATCGTCGCAGCGTTTGACTCCGCCATTGCGTTCCAAGATTGCGAAACATTGGTTTTGCTGATTTTCCGATGTCACAGAAATTATTGGGCTCGTTACAAAAATGCGTGAATCTTTGTGACGTAGTCGGGCTCGACGTCAACGGATTCAAGGTCCTACGCCAAGGTCACCCAGGAAATCCATGTGCTTAAGTATCTTTCATCGGCAGGACGGTCTGCTTAGGGTTTCTGTCTTCTAGCACTTTAGGTGCAATGGTAACATCCGATTTGAGCGCGAGAGATACGGCAATTCTTGCATCTGGGTCTAGAACACTCTGGTCCCACTTGCTTGGCTCTTGCGTGGCCGTCGGAATTGCTTTCCCTCGTCATCTAACTGGTCAGAGAAGCTCCGATATCCATCAGCCACGGCGACCCTAAACCACATTCGCCCACGTGCTAATGTATCATAGCGCCATCCTTCGGTTTCAGATGCTTTGTAGGCTCGAGCGACGCTCACGACCTTCGTGGTGCCCGCATAATATCGACAATTTATTCAGGTGTGCGAGCGCGGAGCTGCTTCAGGGCCTGGAGTTTTATGCTGGCGTGCATAAGCGGCGGCGTGGCCTTGTACATGTGAAGAGGCTTCGACACAGCTCCAGCCTAATCACAGACTTTATGCTATACTTTGAGTATTGCTGAGCTGGCTCCACCTTAAGTTGAAAACACGGTTCGGCAATGGTTCGTGGATGACTCGGCAGAACTAGTGAATGCCAAGAAGTACGAGTTATCTGGAAGTACTCGTCGAGCTAACCGTAAAATGTATCTGCCTATCCAAAAGACCTCGTGTATGAACTAGAGACAGCTCTGAACATTCGTCGTTTAGATAAGAACATGTAAGCAGCTCGTTCTCGCACAAGGTCTAAGTCTTCTCCTTACACATTGGTTTCATGATATGTGCTTCCGACTCAGACTGAGCCACGGCGTACGCGCCTCCGTTGGCAAGATGAACCGTGGTAGCTGCCCTTATGAGAAAACCTCATCAACCACCTTGACACTTGCGTATGACCTCGTCACACTAAACTAATGAAAAAGCTCGTGCAAGAGGTAGGAGCTTGAAGCCCACGTACCAGCTCCCAATACAACTCAAAGGGCTGCAACTCCGTAGTAGCTTCCAACCCTTCGATGAGCCGATGGTCGACATCCGTGATTCGACGAGATCCCTGTTTAGCCGAAAAGGTTGCGCATACAACCGTATCTCTCGGTGTTCTGGCGGGCTGTTGCCCTGGAGGATCCCTGTCTTCGTTTATGGCAGCCTTGACCAGGGGCAAAGGTTCGGTCAGACAGGAGGCGAACCCCACCATACTGTCAGAGGCCTCAGGTTCAGGTACGGTACAGAAGGAGGACCGCCAGCATACAGGGGAGCTCCGATCTGCTGCACTAGACCTTCGAGCAGTCCCCTGACCTGGTCTTCTTGATTGTCGAGGAAGTACCTTTGGAACGAGCTGAGTACTTTGCCGTTGTCCATGTCGCTCAGAGCACCGTTGCAAGCAAGCAGCATATCGACGGCCTCTATTAGCAAGAATGAAACAACATTCCGAGTTTTCACAACGGGGAATTTTTGGAAATCGAATGTTTGAAAGAAAGGATGATTCGCTGGCGGAAGGTATGTCAAGCTCGAACGCTATGTGAGGGGTGTTTTAGTGAGGTACGAGGCTGTGAATTCTTGGCTGGAACAGGCAACACTGTCGTCTTCCCTGGCGTGGATTCTTGGCTCAATACTCGTCTTGGAGATTGTGCTTAAGCAAACCAAATCAGCGAAGTGCCACAGCAGCTCTGCTCGCATGCGTACCTAGTTTCGCAAGCAACAATAGTGCGGAACAATCCAGCTGAGAAGAAGAATGGGATCCAGTGTATTGCCTCCATTCATGCTGCTCTTCTTGACATTGACGACACAGTAAAGACGATTCGTAGAGTCAATGGGAAGTTGAAGGTGATGAGCACGGGTGAACGGGAAGTCCTAGTATCATTGGTATGAAGGCTAGATAGGGGCTATCAGGTATTGTTAGTTGGTCGTTCCGCCTGACTTGAAGACCTCTGCAAGCGCGGCCTCTCACTAGCTTCGGTGTAAGCGCGACCCTTCATCTTGATGAGTCTCCTGCTCGAATGAGGATTCTGCAAAATCCCCTCGAACCTTGTCAGGCCGGTCTGAAAGGGCGTACATGACTAGAGCAAGAAGAAAGTGGTCATAAATTGGTAAAGCCTGAATGCTGCATTTCTGATAAGTGCTTGCTCGGACATAGAGCACACTCGCCTGTGATGATACTCCGGCCTTTGTCTAATGCCATCACAAAATCAGAAATCCCAGAACTCCGCGCCGAAAGAATCGTCTTTCGGCATCCGGTGTTGCCCGCACGTGGCTTCTTACCTGCTCCCTATCGCATGGCTGGTGAATACTATGTTGTATATCGAGCATAGCAGGCTACACCCTTGGAGGAGGCTGGTTGGGAAAGTAAGTGGGCGGAACTGCAGGGAACCCAGCTTCTGGGTAATCTTGCGGCGTATCTTGCCACACAGGTATGTAGCCAAGGTTGCTGAATTCCTTTGCCGACCAGTAATGCTCGAGCATGAACCATTGGTAGTTGCCAACGTTGACTTTCTGTAGCATAGTTAGCCCACCTACTTCTGACATGTGACACGTATCAGGTATTAGGAATTGTACATACACATAGCTCTGGCTTCACACGCCGAAGCTCTTGACTTTGCCATGCACTATAGGCCGTGATCCTCTTCGTCCAGCCCGCTGGACTAAAGGTTTGGTCCTCAACGAGATCCACTTGGTCTAGCTGGTAGGCATCCTTCCAGTGGATGAATTCGTGAGCAACGTGAGTGGCCGAAGACATCATGCCACCACTAGGGAAGTTCTGGCCGTACCCCCGAGCGCTGGCGAATGAGTCGGCGAGGAGAAAGGGAAGGTCCGCGTCCTCAAGGCGGCGTGGCGGGGCGTTCATCACTGGGTCACGTATGCTCGAGCTCAACATGCTGGGACACACCACCATGTATTGTGGTACGCTGTTGTCAGTGCCCGGAGCGCCTTTGTATGTGGACATGTATGCAGCGACGTCCGAGTGTTGTTCGCAGAAATCTTCGTAAGCTCTGTCACCATACCCATAGTATATCTTGAATGGCAGAAGATGTGACTGCCTTACGCACTGAGGAGTCCAGTTTGGATTTCCTGCCAAGCCTGTGGTCAGACCGAGTTGATCTGAAATAGAAGAGAAAACCTGCTTGACGGTATTGAAATCTTCATCCTGGAAGTATCGTCTGAAAGAGGCGCTAAGCTCATTCATATTTTGCATTGTCAGGTGGGCGCTCCACAACAGGCTGAACGCTTCCATCATCATAGTTGCTACGAACTCTTCGTCGTTGGTAAGTGGTTGACGGCCGTCGGAGCCCGGGAAATTGCAGAGTTCGAAGACAGTCTGGAAGGGGGACACGCTGCGACATGGCGGAGCTCGCTTGGCGTGTATCACGACGGCGCTCCTTTTCTGGTCCTGTGACTCGATCTCTGATATGTTTACGCTCGGGGCTGCAGGAGTATCTCGAGGTGCTTCTTGGAGTATCCCGTTAGCATCCAACTGTCGAGGCCACAACTGGCTAGATGCAGTGGTCAGCAAGATTAGTTCAGCAGACAAAAAAAGTACTGACCTGATCCAGGACAGAACCATGGCAAGCGCAAGACATCCTGCAATGCTCAGGATGTTGTGGCGTTTCATGTTTGCTGGCGTTCCCCTCTAGTCTTTCAAGACTGTAATTTTCACCTGATCTGCTTACCCTTTCGTCCTTCTTTCTCTAAGGGCGTCGCCAAGCCAAGTACGAGGTTCTTTAGGTTGATGGTCATGCTGTATATGTTGTGTACGGACGTTCTGTATGAGTCTGCAATGGAGGCATCGCCGACTTACACTCAGTGCATGGGGACAACCACATCACAGCCTGGGTTTTGAAGCTTGCACACGGGACTATACCAAGTGACAATTTTACTCTGATATTTCGGGCAGTAGCCTTCCTTCAACCATGTATAACCGACGCTATACGATATGTGTCTTGTTCAATCGTTCTCTCGGAAATGCACGACTGGCTGTTGCAAATTATACATGCAAAGCTGTCCTATGAGGTTAGCAAGCATTTTCCGACGTAGCATTTGAGCGTGTCACATGGGACACTGCTGAATTTCTGCTGCGCATAGAAAACTTTCAGGCGGATCTATCAAATAGGTCAGTTAGACGGACGGTTAAAAGACTGCAAATTGAATTCCTGATATCCAAGATCTGCCTGTAATCCAATGTCCGGCCGTCAGAACAAACAAACAGACTTGTACTCATCTTCACTTAGCTTAGCAGGCTTAGCAATGGCCAAAGGACACCGTTGGATATCGAGCAATGCACTAGCCTTTAAATACTACGTCATAGCTAAGCATGCGCAGTGTTAACAAGTCGTGGTGTTGTAGACGCTGGAGCATTGGGAATGTGGCATCCTAAGAAACTTGTCAGCCGGATTGGGAACGTCCCAATTTGAAGCCAGGGATATTTCAAGTGGACCCATTTGCAATGGAGGGTCATCTATAATTTTGCCAACTTTTTCGGCAACAGCAATACGCCCATGTAAAGCCTTTGGCGTTCCTGTGAATTATGCATGGCCTGTATGACTTGGGCATGGTCTACTGCTTGCTCAACCTCGGCATATCCCTGCCCGAGCCGAACTAACCTGTCTGTACTTTGTCGAAGGTTGTGTTCGGCCAATTGCTTGGATTATGATGCTGAGAGCGCTGCATATTGGTTCCGGGACTGTACAGCATCTGAGCTGTACTTTGCTAAGCGGATACCTTGATCATCAGCGACGAGATCTATGGTCCAAGAAAGACGATCAGGGTATCGATCGAAGCAACGGAGTCCGCCTGATGTTGCAAGCACGGTGCGTTACATTTGACACAAACACGTCCATGCTCGTTGCAGCTTTGGGCTAGAGACGTGCGCCGCCTCACTGTTGACCATAGTAAGACAGTTTGATAGGGATTCCCTAACAGCGCGTAGAACTGCTGTCGCGTAAGAAAGATTGGGGCTTTGCTGAGGTGTGGTGATAACTTAGAACAGACGTCGACACCAATGTGAAGCAGCTCCGAAAACGTACGCTTGTCTCAGTCGGCTCAGACGCCTTTTGGTGCGACGAAGGACAAGCGTACACGTGACTTTTCACAGCACGGTAGATATTCGGGTACATGCCACAGGCCTTGAAGCTTGTAGCCTCACGAACGCGCCTGCCACTCCTTCCGAACGCCCATACTGAGTGTACACATCCGAACAAATTCGAAGCCCTAAGCCTACCAAGTTAGCACTTGGTGTCGGCCATCATTCTTGCCGTCAAGCTAGTCCTTAAACTCCTGGTTCAACTCTTCACATAGCACCAGCGAGGCTACTGCCACCCCTCACCAAACGGTCGGTGTTAGGCGATGAGTGGTGGTTGTTCGAAAGCAAAGTACGACCTCAACAATCATACTTCTCGACAATAAGGCTGCTGAGATACGCACTGCAAAAATGAAGCCCAAAGACGAAGACAGAAAGATGGGCACGGCCGACAACGGGTCGTTACAAACCCTTCAAAAACACATTGAAGACATGCGCAGCCTGGTGATGTGCAAGATATGTCTCAAGCCATTCTATGAACCCTACATCCTCGCCTGCGGCCACACATACTGCTATGGCTGTCTCAATAACTGGTTCAGTGGCAACGCAGAGAGACGGAAAAACAACAAGAATTGCCCTGATTGTAGGACAGTCGTTAAGGTGCAGCCTGCGCCAAACTATCTACTGAGAGACCTGACGCATATGTTCATTGGTCGCATTGAGCTGTTGCCGGAGGATGAATCCGTAGAAGAGCACAACCGAGACAAGAACGAGGAGGCCTCACTTTTGACTCGAGATCGGAATTGCCGAGGCCTGTTCGGAGGGCTGTTCAAGAACGTCGCTCCCAAGCCTATCATGCCGTATGTCCCGATACGAGATTACGAAGATGGCGTGATACGGTGTCCATATTGTGCTTGGGAGATCGAAGATGGGATCTGCACGGGCTGCGGCTGTGAACTGCCTGGCGAGAGCGACTTCAGCTTGTCGGACAGCATTGATGACGAAATGTCAGAAGAGAGCGATAGCGAGGGCGAGTCAGCGGTATCAGATCTGCCAATTCCGCAGCCACCCCAACAGTTCTACGGCGTAGAATCTGACAGCGAAGACGATGAGGATGAACCACCCTTTGGCTCATCACAGGACCCAGATAACTACGATGCGCACGACGACTTTATTGACGACAATAACGAAGTTGATGCTGACGATATGGATGGCGTTGACGGGTATGATGGATATCCCGAGGAACCAGGCACACCATATTCCGACGGCACTTCCTACACCGCTCAGAATGACGATGAACACGAAGCCTGGTCAAATCAACAACAACTTGCCAACATGTTTGGTACAACGGCAGACGTCGGATTTGACTCGGACGTGGGTGAAGAAGACGAGGAGGAGGAGGACGACATCCGGCCAGCTTCTAGGCAAATACGATCTGGCGCCTCAGGTCCAGTGCCAGCATACAGAAGACGGCCGATAGTCATCAGCGATGACGAGGAAGATGTAGATGAAGAAGGGACACCTTCCCCACAAGCTCGCGCCCCTTTACCCTTCAGCGAAAACGAAGCCTCCGGCGATGGTAGCGAGGACGAAAACGAGGACGATGACGATGGCTCAGGGTCAAGTTCGTCAGACTCCAACGCAGAATTAGCTTCGGACAACGACAGCTCCGAGTCCGACGACACAATCATCCCGCCCCAATCAAGTCGCGACCGAAGGCAGAGGCTATTAGGACACAGAGCCAGGAGACCTGCTCCGACCAACAGAGTGTCTATAGATCTGGTCACACCGCCCCACCCTCAGCATCAACCGAGCCACGGTAGACAGGGAAGGAGCGATGTGGTGAGACATGCAAGGAGAAACCGAGTTTCTGTACACTAGAGACGGGTACTGGGAGCACTAATGATTACTTGACCACGACGAAGGACACTGAGCATGGGAGTGGGACGGGACATGGCAACGACCATGCATGCATGGATTTGAGATACCCAGCGGCACAGCAATTTTAGATTAGCATTTTGCAATGACAACAATAAAGAGCACAAGCAACACACTTTCGAGCGTACGATTGACCCTGGTGAATATCGTAAAATCGTGATTGCGCCGTCGCTATGCTTCTAGGAAAGGCTTCGACTTCTGCACTCTTTCCTTTGCCCTGCACTACATGCCAGTTGAATCACCAGGCAGACCTCTGACACGTTCACCTCCTGGCCCTGTTCTTGGTCTTGACGTTCTCGGCTTACCCATTGCTGATAGCTTGGTGTAGTAATGCCCGATCAGGCACTCAAGACCTGCTTGCTAGTATCATACTCGATGTCATGAATACCGTCCTTCTTGACCACCTTGACCGTCATGCCCTTGAAATCGATGGGCAGACGTCGCTGCAACTCATCTGTGCACATGCGTAGTATCTTCATTCCTTCCTCGAAGTTGATGTCCGGGTGGTGGTGCTTATCCAGGATGGAGAGACAGTAGTATCTATGCATCCACGTTAGCCTCTAACCTCTCTGCATCTCATGTACGACAACTTACTGCGCATAGCCATGAGCGGCATAGGGCAACCTCGCACTACTCGCCAGATAATCCAGCCAATACAAACTCGGCTCCCTGGTAATGGGATCGACACCGCCCAGCAGCAGATTCACGTTATACGGCTTCCGACTCCTCAGGCTCTTGGCCAGCTCGCCTCGGATGAAACTCGCAACGGCGCTCGGGCCCAGATCCGTCTCGTTCCGCATGCTGTACAGGGCGATGTTGGCTTGGATGTACTCTGTGAATTGGATTGTGTCGCCTGCTTCGCCGGAGAAGGCGAGGAGGTTGTGGCGGTTGAGAGGGCGGGTTTTGTCGTCGCTGGACTTGAGGATTGTGGCGCCGCGCATGGCGGCTTTGGAGGCCGCGATGAGAATGTAGTCTTTGCCTGTTATGCCGAGGAGGACTTCCATTGTGAGGGTGTTGGATGGTTGTCAGGGTAGTGAGGTAGTGAGGTGGTGGAGGGAGAAGGAGTGGTTGGCTTTGCTGTGCCTTTGGACGAGGCTACACGCTGCTTTGTGGAGTGCGACTATGGAGGACTTCAACTGTATGCAGCAGTGAGGCAATCTAACAACAGATGGGAATATCTGCGTATGGATCGGTGAGCTGGCCTGTCTGTTGTTACCGGCAGTTACGAGATCTGAATACTAGATGGGCAGGGCTGATGATGCTCGTTCCTGCCTCTTTCCTAGCAAACGCGTAGTAGCGGTGCCTTGGCCGAAACAGGAAGTTGCGGCGAGAAGTTTTCGGTAGATCCTCGGTATGGGATCGACAGTCGATGAACTTTTTGAAATTATTCTCTAACTTGCCATGAACGCCTGAGCATTGCAACTGGCAGTCTCGGCGTATACCACTAGCTGCTCAGTATGTCGTCCTTTTTTACAGCACCAGAGTCGCAGAGGAAGAGGAAAAGACCAGAGAATGACCGACCAGGCAAGCCCAGGAAGCGGCAGGATGTGAATGGTGGCACAGGTCGAAGCACGGACAGAGGCAGAGGCAGAGGCAGAGGCGGGCGAATAAAAACTTCAGATCGAGCAAGACCACCTCAGCGTCAGCAACGGGAACAAGACGGTGAACGGGACGAGTCGGTATCAGGCAGCGACACCGACCAAGATGAAGCGTCAGCAGGCTCAGCAGAGGTGTCTGAAGCCTCCTCCGAGGAAGACGAGACAGCCGCCGAGCGAAGAGTCCGACTCGCTCAGAGATATCTAGACAGGATCAAGGGCGAGGTAGACGAGGCAGGCTTTGACGCCGAGGATCTAGACCGAGACATTATAGCTCGCCGTCTGAAAGAGGATGTTGACGAAGTCAAAGGACGACAGTTCCGTCTTATCGCGAATACACTCGACTTTGAGAACGCAGATAAGATCACGTTTCGCGCCGATACACACTCTACTACTGCTGTGGCTGTCTGCAAACCATACGTCTATACAGCAAGCAAGGACAAGACTCTCATCAAATGGCAGCTACAACCACCAAGTGAAGATGCGCGACAGAGGAAGGGTGGTGTGAAGCGCAAACCCAAGCAACTGGCCTACGTGAGAGGAATCAAGATCAAAGCGACTTCCCCTCAGCAACACGGACATACAGGCGCAATACTGAGTCTCGCTGCGAGTCCAGATGGGAACTACATCGCTACCGGCGGCGCAGACAAGAAGTTGATTATATGGCGTGCCAGCGATCTTACACCACTGAAGACATTTTATACACATCGAGATGGCGTTACAGGCCTGGACTTCGCACCAATCACTTCGAACCAGTCTGGCTTCGGCGCACAGCTGTTCTCCGCCAGTATGGACCGAAGTATCAAGACCTACAGCTTGGCGGGTGACGACAGCCTAGCGTACGTTGAGACCCTCTTCGGCCACCAAGACCACGTCCTCGCCGTCAGCGCACTGTCACAAGACCAGTGCGTGAGCGTTGGCGCAAGAGATCGCTCTGCAAGACTATGGAAGGTCGTCGACGAGACACAGCTCAAGTTCCTAGGCGATAGTAGCAGGAACGACGAGTACCAAACCGGCAGCCTGGACTGTGTCGCCGCCATCCCGCCTCAGCACTTCGTGACGGGATCTGACAGCGGCGCGCTTCAGCTGTGGAGTATGCACAAGAAAAAGTCCCTCTTCACCATTCGAACAGCCCATGGCGTCGACGATCTACCGCCGCTGGAGGAAGTGACAAGCGAGTCAGACCCAAAAGTGATTGCAGAGCTGAAGAAAAGCGACAAGAGAAGGCCGACGCCCCGAGCTATTACGGCTCTTATCGCCCTTCCTGGCACAGACATTATCTTGAGCGGGAGCTGGGACGGCTGGGTGAGAGTTTGGAAGGTCAGCGACGACAAAAGGAGCATTGCACCCTTCGCTGTTCTAGGCAAGCAAGATGAAGACATACAAATGAACGGCACAGTAAACGGTACAATCACAGTGAACGGTACAGCAGACGATGGAGAACAAATACTAGCCACCGACCATCGCCACCCAAACCCAACCTCAGCAGCATCCACAGGACCGGGGCCAGTGCGAGGCATCATAAACTCTCTCGCCGTCTTCGAACGGCGCAAAGAAACAACGAACGAGTTCGGCGGCAAGAAGGAAGGCGAGAGTCAAGGTCTCTGCGTCGTAGCCGGGACAGGCAAAGAAACGCGCTTGGGCCGTTGGTTGAACATGAAGAGCGGGCGTAATGGCGCCGTGGTGTTTGAGATTCCGTTGAAGAAGGGGAAGGAGGAGAATAATGATACCCTTGTGTAGCGATTGTTGGTGCGGAGCATGGAACAAGTCCAATGAAGTAAGCGAGAAGCGAATGCCGATATCCAAAGATGATACATGTCGTGCTGCATGCGACCCTGCGATGTCTATGAATTGATGTGACATCGTATCGTACTATTCTGTTCTTGAGGCCACTCAACATTAGGTAGCCACCGCGCAGAGTCGCCTTCGTATTCGTTGCTCAACCCCATTTCCCTCCCATCGCATCGAACCCATGGACGCATAGGTAATGACCTGCCTGCCGATCCGCCTCGCACGCCACCCTGTATGTCTCGAATCGAACGAGGACGCCACGTTCCCCAATATACCCTGCCTTTCCGCCGGTGCTCCAATGGAACCAAAAAAATCCGAAATTGCGCTGAATTGCACAGAGGCGAGGAGGGCTGAAATGTCGTAAATGATGGATGCCATATTGACGTTGAGATCTGCATCCAGATCCAAGCGGTTGGTGGTTCATGATGTCGATGGACATAGCACTCCGCCATCGTCGTCGTCCTCGTCGTCGTCGTCTTCGCTCGATGGCTCGGCGTCGTTGTCGTCTGCTTGCATGCCGCTCTCGCTGTTTGTGCCGCTGACTTCAATGATAGCACTGTGGTGTGCATCTGAGGCGGAATCATTGCTGTCATGCTCGCACCACTCTGGTCGCCAACGTTGTAAAAGCTTTTCGATCACATCTTTCGTCTCGAACGGGCAAAAGATTGCATCGACGCTCCCTTTCTGAAGTCCGTGATAAAGCTCATGACACAAAGTCAGGAGGAACTCGCTCGGCGAGTCAAGGCTTGACAGTAGACGATCTGCTTCGTCAAGACAATCATGGATCAAACAAAACCAAAAGGCTCGTTGATGTGCAGGCAATCGCAAGAATGCTAGTTTTGATTCCGATGGCGTCAAGGCGGGCACCTCACTGCAAAAACAACGGAACGCAGGCAATGCGTCTACCAGATGCAAACACATTGCATCCGAGCAGGCTACGCTATACCACAGTACCTTCTCTAATGCTACGCTGGATCCCGGGTCCCGTGAAGAGATATCTGTTGCCTCAAACAGCATGACGCATTCCTTTGCCAATGAAACCTGGGACCGGGTCCAACCTTTCGCTGCGAGCACGCCCGCGCTCGAAACATCCTGTTCAATGATTGGATCATCTGCTCGAGCAACTTCATAGCATTTAGAATTCATCTGTAGCACTTCTTCGAAAGGCCAGATATCAAAGATGCGCGAACTGTTGATGAAGGCGGCATGTAGGCGGTCCCAGACATAGTTAGGATACGATGCAATGAACTCAGCCGGAAGATTATTCGTCAGGATAAATGAGTTTTCCAGGTAGGAGCTGAGCGTCTTGTGGATGATTTGTACGTGAAGATCATCCTGATCAGTGAAAAAGATAGACACAGGGACGATGTCGATCAAACCCCCTAGTCGCGCCTTAAGACGGGCAATAAAACTACGTCTCGTGAGGTACTGCGAAGGATAGGACACCAGCAGGCGTTGATCCACGAGCCACTCCAACACTCGCTGCAAGACGGTGATGTACACCCGACCCCGTCTTCTAGTCTCCACGAGGTGAAGTATCAACACAGCCTCTGGGATGAACCTTGGGTCCATTTGTTGGAACAATCTCTCATATACCTCGTGGAGCTCTTCTGGAAAGGTGGATATACGTTCATGCAACTCGATATCTGTTTCATGGCCAAGCATGCCTTGGACCACGTCTCCACAGACAAGCTGAGACCACAAAATCACCCCGTCAGAGTCTTGGCCAATTCTGTCAATCAGTCTTTGGAAAATGGCTTCCGGAAGATAGTGCGCATATTGCAAGAGACTGTCTTTGACGTACGCTCGGATAGACGAAATATTGTAGTCTTGCATTCTGATGCTCGGCGTAGCTGTTAGTGCGTGCTTTAGCTCGACCTCTGGTCGAATGGCTAGGCAAATCTTCACGCGCTCACCGTCGGCCAAGCTCTTGAGGTATCCGATGAGAACACGAAAAGATCCCTCAAATTCGTCCAAACCGTCAACGAAGATGCATACATGGCAATCTGTCGAAGCTATTGCCGATCCTATTTCTTTTCGCAGCTCGTCTAAAGACACCTCATGGTAAGGCACATGCAGCGAACGTCCGAAGCTACTACTCGCGATATGTTGCGAGATAGCGGATGATCTTTCGATGAGCTGAGACAGCAGCGACTTGAACATGCCTTCCACAGTGTTTGCCTCGAGCTTATGCAATCTATAATCGAAGAAAAAGTCGATCGTGTGCCATTGTCGCCCAGTCGCCGACTCCAAAATCTCGACACAACGTTTTTTTCCAGAAATGAATTTCATCAAAGTTGACTTACCACTGGCAGGTTTCCCAGAGATCCAGAAAATGGGTGATTCGCTAGCGAGCCACGAGACGAACCCAGGCGGATCCTTGCGAGACCATATTGCTCTGGTTGGATCGATAATATCCTCATCGTTCCCAAGACCAGGTACTCTCACGTCCCATATCCACTCGAAATGCTCAGCCTTAGTTTCTGCAAGCTTCGCTGCGAGACGATTTCGCTTTGCGTTCATGTCATGGTAAGCAAGCGCCGCGAGAGTTGCTGTATGACTCGATTGATCAGTGTTACAACCACGCTGTAATCTCGTACTTACCTGCCTTCCTGTCAACCTCCGATATCAGGGCTCCGCCGACATTGAACACAAACGAGTTATTATAAGTGCTCAAGTCGTCTCCCAGGAGCATACGAGACTGTTCGGCGGAAATGTTGCCGAAACTATGACCAGACCGACGAGAGTTTGACATATCTAGAGACTGAAACGGGATCATCACAGCCCAGAAGACCCTGGATTGTCGATACAAGCTGCTTAGTGGTGGTCGCGTTGCATTTGAGAAAGAGGCACGAAATGAGTCCCGACAGCCTTGTTTGGCGGGACAATAGACGATGAAGAGCTCGAGTATGAGCTTCTGCTGATTGAAGTCTTGTTTAATATGGAAAAGGGGAAGGCCTCGAGGAGGATTGTTCAGCGTCAGCGGGGCGTGAACGTAGCATTATCATGCGAATCGAGGACAATCCCATACAAATCTATCAGCCGTGCTACAGGCAGGCAGAGGCGGTTGCAACAAGAACTTAAAAGGCAGGCACGTCCCCACCGTTTGAGATGCACGTGCAAAGAAAAGGAAGTAACCCTAAGCCAGACTAGTGTCTTGGCGGCTCAGACTCGTCGACCCGAAATTCTGAAGCTGCCGTCGCAACTTTTCTTTCCTCTTCTTCAGATCAAAAAAGCAACAGAGCCGTGAGTACCGTATTTTGCTTCTTCATCTATTTCATACTGACAACATATTAGAGCCACGACCATCGTTCAGTGTTTTCAACAGCGATGTGTTGCCATGGACCATTCGTGGTCCAGCGGCTCTGGAGATCAACCAATATTCCTCGATAGGAAGTTCTTTCCTCGTTGGGTCTTCTTCAGTGAAGGCGATGAGGTTCGAATGTCGATATGAGAGGATACATATCATGATGAAAGTAGATGGAGATTGCAGGTCGTTGACGCGCTTTGCAGTCGCGGAAAAGCCCAATGCTGTACTGCAAGTGCCAGTAAGGTTTGTGTATTTCAATCATCCGAATCTTCGAAATTGTTCTAGAGCGAATTCCATATCTTATCAACAGCTAGGCTGTCCCCTGCAATGCAATTTTCAGAACGCCAGATTGGCAGATGGCATGGAGAAGAATGCATAGTTATGCTCATGACCAATACTTGCGTGATTGAGAGCTTCAGAAGAAGGTCTACGCTCACATACCAGCAGGTGCACTGTGCTGAAAGTTGATTGCCGATTCTGGTTGCTGTGGTTGCTGGGAAGGGTGTGCATTCCAGGCATTCCATCGAGGCTCGAGCACCACCAATTCGAACCTGTCAACGCTCAGCATTTATAGTTAACGTGCTTTTCGCTGGCTGGTGGTCCTTTCCTCTCACCAGAGTCTTCCGGTCGTTTCCCAGTCACTCATTTCTTGCTCTTGCAGCATAGCCACTCGTTACCTACTAATTATAATCATTCCGGTCTCTCAGCTTCCATCGCTCAGAAACGACAATCTTGTCAAAATGCAGAAACGATCTACCCGAAGCCTCCAACTTGCAGCTCTGCTCGCAGCATCTGCCTCCGCTCAGACCATCACCTCCACTATCCCGGTCTGCCCAACTGCCTCCTCAACCACCATTACCATGCCAACTACCGTCACTTTCTGCCCAGGACCACACTGCAATGGCGGTGCCTCTGGTCCCATGATCACTGGTGCACCTCATCATGGTGTCGGCATGCAAGGTCATTTCCTCGGCGACTACACTAGCGTTGGAGCTGACGGAAAGACCACTGTCCTTGGCATCCATGAAACAGTCTATGACTCTCTATGCTCGACTGGCCTCGTGCCAGCTACCTGGACTATCACCGAAGAATGTGGATGCACAGAGGCACCGGCTCCAACTCACATGCCAGCAGGCTTCGAGACAACTGTTGTGCCATGCACAGTCTGCGGACCACACTCCTCTATGGTCACTCTTACGCAACCTTGCTCAACAGGTCCGTACGCGACTCAGACACCAACTGTCAATCAATCTCCAGCTGCCGCAGCTGCTGCTCCGGCCGGTCAGGCCCCGGCCGCTGCATCTGCTGGTGCTGGAGCGGGTGCTAGTGCCGGTGCTGTTTCCGGACCAAGTGGTGCATCAGCCGGCGCAGGCTCTGGTGCAGGCGCAGACGCAGTTGCAGGCACAGTCTCCCCAGCTGCTGCTGGCGCCGCTCCAGCCGGTCAAGCTCCGGCTGCTGCATCTGCTGGTGCTGGTGCCGGTGCAGGAGCTGGTGCCACTGCCCAGGGTCCAAGTGGTGCTTCCGCTGGTGCTGATTCGGGTTCTGACGCAGCTGCTCAAGTTGGTGCAGACGGCGCTTCCGCCAGCGCTGGTGCAGGTGCTGGAGCAAGTGCAAAAGCAGGAATGGTCTCTCCAGCCAGTGCTTCCGGTGCAGCACCTGCTCCAGCCGGTATGATGCCCGCTCCAGCCGGTATGATGCCCGTCCCCGCCAATGGCACAATGCCCGCTACCAACAGCACACGGCCAGCCACAAGCCCAATGGTATCATCATATGTCTCATCGGCAACACACGCATCAATCGCAGGATTCACGATATTTGCAGGAGTTATTGCCGCACTTTTGCTATAGTTAGAGGTTTTGTGGGGGATTTTGTTGTCATTCACGTTCGGGAGACGATGGCGCTGTCGCATGCATGAGAGAAAGCTGAATGGAGACTGGGACGAGGCCAAGCGTGGGGAGGGCTGACAACAGCATGTCGAAGCGCAAGTAGGGGATTTTATGATGTTTCTTAGGTTTCGAGGTTCGATACAGCTATCTGATGCAATGATGAGAATTCGTTTGACATGGACTTTTGTGTTTCTTGCGAACTTGGTTGAGCTTTCCATGGATTGTGCTCTCATCTTGCACCTGCCTTGCATAACAACATGTCGAAGTCGTGCCATGCGAAATAAGACTTCCCTCGCGCTATGACTGAAGCTACCGTGGCCGCCAGACTCTGGCAAGCCTAACCGGCACCGTCCTTTGCACCTCGCGGGAAATCATCGAGCATTCAGCAAGGTTTGCGCGCTCCACCTGAGGTCACACCTCAACATCGTCGCCATGTAGCGCTCGATGCCCAAGTGCGAAGACAGGGGCTCATGTATACACGCCGTTCCAAACAAGAGTCACTGTAGTCGACCAATCACAACGGGCGATGGCACGGGACGCAGCTAAATGGACCTTGGCTGGGCGGCTACAAGCATGGCAGCGGCGGATAGATCTCATTCGTCCTCGCCTCGTGTGGGCGACATACTGCACACGCGGTCGTGGTCACTGGTCGGGCGTGAGAATTGCCAACTTCTGTCGCATATCTCTGCGTGCTGGCGATTGTTTCATCCCGCAGAGCCATTCCGCTTTCTGGCATAAGTGTGCTGCCACCACACCAAATTCGTGAGTGCTATCGACGCCGTCGCTGCAACAACCCACCAGCACCCCGCCGCAGTAGACCAAGTCCGAGACTACCCACTCCCTGAGCGCAACCAGGGTTCGGCGCAATGAGCGCTTCCGGGCAGCATGGCAGGCCAGAGCCAGGGGATGAGATATTCCTGCAGCGCAAGAATACAACCAACGAGTCTCCCATAATTGAACCTCTGCGCATTCAGAAGCGATCCTCTGCAGCTTCCGGCATGTCTGCTACCGATGTTCGCCAGCCATCTGGTGGCTTCCAGCCCACACAGTACCCTATGCCGTCCCTGCCGCAAATGCCCTCTCTTCCATATCCCGACGATGCAGCGAGGCAGACCCAGATGCAAGCGCAGGTAGCCAGAACGAACGGGGCAGCCTCGCCATACCAATACCCGGATCCCAGAAGGGTGGGATCGCCGCAGCAGAACAGAGTAAACAGTGCTTCGCCCAGAGAGAGAGACCCAACACAAAGAGCAGGATCAGCGAACTCTGGTAGAATACCAATAGCCGCAGAGCTGCCGGCACAATCGACGCTGGCCGAAAGGCGAGGTGCCAACGTGCCCAAGCCTCTTCCAGATTCACCAGGCCCTGAAGCTCCTGACAAGGATGGCCTGTTCCAGAGACCTGTGCAGAGATCCGCGCAGAGATACGATAATATGCCCCAGAGCGCTCCTCCGGGCACCACCTCGTTTCCTACACCCACAGTCGGAAATGCGGCGCAGGCAGCCTTCGCTAAACTCAACATCAGAGACCCAAATAAGATGGCTCGTCTCGACTCTACGGCCTCGAACGCGACTACCAAGGCCACAAGAGGCTCGCCCCCGCCACCAGAGACTCCAATCATCCTCCAACAAAACACCCCCTTCAACAGACCATTGACAGATATCGAGCAGCGGTTTGCCAACTCGGGCATTGCAGGAACAAGCACTTTGACCGCTCTGCAAGCACAACAAGCACAGAGCGCAGCTGCTCAAGCAAGAGTTGCAAATTACGCGGGGAGAAAACCAAGTCAGCCTCAACCACAATCGCAACCTCCACAGCGACCTTGGACACCCACGGAGCAGCCAGGCTCGGCACATCCCCAGCCCATAGTCTTTCAGGGCGATAGCGAGGTGCCTGGTCAACCGCAGCAGCAGCAGCAACAGCCTATGCGTAGGCCATCTCAGTCACAGCAGAGGCAGAATAGCATACCACAATCAGCAGCTCCATATTCTGCTCGCCCAAATGCTCTCGAGAACGAGACGAACAGGTTACCTGTCGCAGACGAACCGCCTCCGGCCTATTCCTCGGTGACTGGTGTGCGGCCTGGTCAATATCCGGCAGAGAAGGGTCGACATTCTACTCAAGCCACGAGTCCACAGCCTGTTAACACCACCCCCCAGGCAGCGTCTGGTATCCAACAGCAGTCCCAGCCACAGCAGCAGCCCATACTACAGCCACAGCCGCAACTACAGCAGCATCCGGCATATGCAAACGATCTGAGACCAGGGTCGGGTCAATCGCCTGTGCACCAGCAGAATGGCATGCCTCAAAGAGTGCCATCACAGCACATAACACCGGCATCGCCTCCACCGCTGCCCGAGGGTTGGATTGCACACCTCGACTCAAATTCTGGGCAGTACTACTACATACATCTTCCGACACAGTCCACACAATGGGAGTTCCCCAAGGGCCCAACGCCACTGAATCTGAATGATACACCTTTGTCACCCACTGGCAGCATGGCGCCTCTGGCTTCTCCAGGTCTGTCTTTCATGGGCGGCAAACCTCTCCAATCACCAGGCCTACCAATGACGCCCGGTTTCGATCAGCAAAGTGTAATGAGTGTACCAAACTCGGTGGCCTTTACTGGACCACCACCATCGAGCGGTGTGGAGTTGTACAAAGTCTCTCCTACCAACGGCGTATATTTCGGACCATATCTAAGGTACACAAACATGGACCTCGAGCTTGGCTTCTGGTATGGTTCAATCATGCTTGTTACAGATGCTCCTCAGCCTCCAACCATACACATCCACCAGAGTAATGACTTGTCGCCAAATCCTCGACAGCTGAAAGCACAAAGTATTGCTCAACACCAGAGATGGTCATTCTACAAGTACGAAGTTGACCTTCGAATGGAGATCGACGGCCCGGCCAAGTGGACGTATGCAATCACTTCACATCTCGGATGCACGAGGTACGAGTTTCTCGTCGCTGGGCGGTATGAGACGAATTGGCGCTTCATTGCTACCTCTGGCAATGACTTCGCCTTGAACACGTCTGCAAATGAGCGATCGAGGTTAGGTGGTCCAGGCTACATGTGGAAAGACATCATGCAAAAACATGCTGAATGTGGTGGCTTCCACACGCAACTTGGTCTAGGTGGCCAAATATCTGCTGATCGATTGTGGAAAGAGATCCCATCTTTAAAGCAATGGCTAGGTCAATCCGGGAAGGACAATAGGAAGAATGCAGCATGGACAGCAGCACATGAAGAAGATGTGTCACATGCTTACTTCCATTATTACACCAGCCATTTCGATCAGCCGTTCCTACGAGAAGCATTTGCCCAAATCCCACACGTCTGCACGATTGACGATCACGACATCTTTGACGGCTTCGGCTCATATCCTGATTACATGCAATTCAGCAATATGTTCAAGAACATCGGCAGGATAGGCATCGAGATGTACCTGCTCTTCCAGCACCACACCACACTAGAGATACTCCGGGATGTCTCGGACGATCGAGACCTCTTCACCATAACAGGCACCGGCTGGCACTTCGTGAAGTTCCTAGGACCTGCAGTGGCCATTGTAGGACCAGATACGAGATCAGAGCGGAATCCACACCAAGTCATGGCAGGCCCGACATACCAAGGTATTTTCCCGAAGATTGCGATGTTACCACAAAGCGTGCAGCACTGCATTTTGCTGATCGCGGTACCACTGATCTACCCTCGACTCGAGAACATGGAACAATTGGCCTCGACAGTAGCAACTGGTAAGAAAGCAGTGACAGGTACATACAATATGCTCGGCAAAGTTACATCCTCTGTAGCAGGCATCGTCGGTGCCAAAGGAGCTGTCGGCTCCGGCTTCGACACGGTCAAACGAGCGGTAGGCAAATCGGGTCTAATGGGCGGGATACTCAACCCGTTTGGAGACATCGACGTCCTCGATGAGCTCAAGGACCAATGGACGCATGAGTCCAAGGTACGCACATTTCTACTGCCATATAATGCTCACTGACTAACACAACCTAGGACCTGGAAAGAACTTACCTCATCCGCACCCTCCAAGGTATTGCCCACAACCGCAACATAAGGTTCACCTTCCTCTCCGGCGCAGTCAATACCTGCGGCGCCGGCATCGTCCACGACCCCTCACACCCTCAAGACCATAAAACGATGTACCAAATCATTTCTTCCTCTGTTGTCGCCGCACCACCAAGCAGCTACGTTCTCAGACTTCTGAACAGTAATCGACCACTGTACATACCCGCAAACGGCCAGAGAAGCACACCAAGCCAGCCTACCGACACGAAAGAGGATATGATGGAGATATTCACGGTCGACGCGGCTGGGGCGCCGAACAATGGGAATAGAAGGCTGATGGCGAAGAGAAACTATGTCGCGATTGTGGCATATGACCCTGAGGTTGTCAACGGGACGTTTGGCCGGCCGCAGGGACCGGGACAGGGGAGTGGGAAGTTGAGTCTCGCTGCGGACTTTTTGGTGCAGGGGGAGGGCGCATACGGTGGGGTCATGAAGTATGGGCCTGTGGTTATACCTAGTCTCGAGTTTGGGAGATGATGAGATTCTGAACGGGAGCCGAGAGCTGCCCAAGAGAGATGGTGGAATGGGCTAAGCCTAAGCAGGTCACCAGGCCAGACTGAAATGATCGGCAGCTAGATTCGACGAAGCTGTTTTACGAGAACCGGCATTCTGAACATCCGGCGTCTCCTATGGTTGGACAAGGCAGTCATTTAGCAGGCGATTGGTGGATCTATAGCATGAATATACATCGAATATAGTAAATATTTGACTCACATGCTAAGGCTCCTTTCTACACGTTTTTCCCCAGATCTGTCGCCACATTCCGCCCAGCCCGGTTTCTTCATTCAAGGCTAGTTTGGTAGCCGCTCAATGCTGCGGTAACGCATACTGTCGTAGCTTGAATTCGACTAGGCCGTGTTGCCTCGTTTCAGCTCTCTGCTAGCACATTCCTCTGCGATGTTGGGATCGCGCCTTCCTGGCCTCTGATGACCGGTCGCGGCTCACTCGTCACTAGTGAGGAATCTCACCTTCCTCACCGTTGCAGCTCACTCTTCCAGAGTCGTTCCTTCTTTGTGATGGGCATGGGTCGTGTTGTTCTTGATAGAAATGTTCGGGTCGTTGCTTCCTAGGTCGTATAGCATATTGTGCCGGCCGCGAGATGGACACGTCAACATATCTTGCTAACAACCGGCAAGGGGTCATACTTTCCCCTAATGAATCCGTTACCGGGCTTCCCTCACGACGAGCGCCAGATGATAAACTCCTCAGACGAGTAACTTTCTCTAAGCACGACCGGGTCCTTCTCGCTGGCTCTCACCCCCATTCAGCTTTGACAGTTCCAAGGGGTATCGTCGCGTGACAAAGGATTCCTCCTTGACCCAGAACTATTCGCTGGCAGGGTTGGTAGGAACTATCAAGACCATACACTCGACTCCGTAGCCCCAGTGAGTGATCAAGCACCCGTCAGCGCCCGGCTATACAAGCAAGTGACAGACGGCTAAGGCCCGATGCAGCCTGAGCTCATGAACGATCGCCCAGCCTCCGGTTAAACCTGATTGAGTGATCCAGCTACGTGCCATCAAGTTGTGCTCAAACTCGCGTTGTCTAGCCGTGAATATCCCTCACGCTCGCCGCCCCGTACGTGTCAAGCTTCCGCTCGCCCATTCTAAGCAAGAACTCGATGGTGCCGAAGTCCTTCCTGGACACGGCGTGCTGGCTCTTCCGGAACTCGTTGCGGATGACGCGCTCGAAGTTTGGGCGTGTTTCTGTTGGTTTCGTTCTTGCTGCTCTTAGGCAGCGGCGGTAGAGGGAGAATATTGTTGTGCGGATTGTCATTGTTGATGCATTGGATGGATGGGTGAGACGGTCAGGACTACCGAGTGAGGTGTTGATATGTTTCAATGTTGATGGCAAGGTTAACCTTTGGGGACTTCTGGAATCTTGACGGTTGACGTCACTACGGTGAGCGGTAGAGCGCTTGTGTGCTTCGGGATGTTGATGGCAACTACTACCATAGGAGCTGTAGAGACGACGTAGGAGTTACGCAGTGATTACGGGAGTCATTAGAAGTCTGTTCCAGCGCGTGTCTGGACGGTGGCATACAGGAGGTGATGCTTAATTTGGCGCAAGAGAACTAATGTGAACCGTATAATAGCGGCATGCAAATAAATTTGCAAGTACGATATGCTATCCAACGTAAAGACTGCCAGAGCGCTGCAGCACCTCCATCTTTGGACTGCGACGGTCCTAGCGACCGGCGACTGCTGAGTCGCGACTGACCACTGCCTGATTCGATCTCTCATCGGAAATATAACCAGTGTCGATGTGAGCCATGGCCCCCCAAAAACCCATCCGAAGCACAAAGCATTCCTAAACACAGTCACAAACGCCATAAGCACCAGAGACGCCACAGTCCTCCTTTTGTCCCCAGTAAGGCCTGGTCTGTCCCGGTGGGTGCATGCCTGATGATCCGCACCGAGCATGCAGATAGCAACATCCAGTGTTCCACCCTGCAGCAACTTCCACACCTTAACATCTCCTGTGGTCACGCTGATTTAGCGGGACGTGCCGGTCAACATTGCTAGTCTACGCCAAGCGCGTTCGATTACGGGAAGACGGAGCAGTCATGTGTTCTAGCCTGGCAAGCTCTCTTGGAATCTTGATCCTATTCAGACAATAGAGCTAACACTGTCTATATGGTTACAAGCACAATCCAACCCGAAATAAGAGCACCAAGCAGTGTAGCGGGTATTGAATTCCACATTGCTACACCCGGTGAGGCCGCCGCGCTTGTGTTGCCACTGTCCACATTGGTCTGAGTCGCGTTTGGGGGAGCCACGGTGTCCTCGCAGCCTCCACATCGCACAATGTTCAATCTCCCGTCAGGCACATCAGGATCCGCACCGCTCAACAGCCCGGGAGCGCAAAATCGCATAACAGTTTCATCCGTGGGGTAATCGTCGCCGTCGCAGCCTGATAAGATTCCGTCCACACAATGGTATATTGGTGAGAAACCCCAGTAACCTGCTGCGCCTTCGTCCAAGCAAGTCTGCGTGCCGCCGTCACTTATTATATAGACCGAAGATTTATTGAAGTTGATGCGGTCTTGATTCTCGAAGAATGGCCGCGCTAGGTCGAAAAGCGATGCCTCCACATCGCCGGTGGTATCGTAGATCGTGTTGGCTGTTCCGGCGCCGGTGGGATTGTTCAACGTGCGATTGAGGCGAAGATAGAAGTCTGACTCTACCGCTACAGCGCATTGAGTTGAGTTACAGCTGTTGGTGAGGTCAGACGGGAAGTTATTGTTGACACCTCCTTCGGAGCAGTTCACGATGGCAGAAACTCGATAGGTCGAGGGAGTGTTGACCGTGGTGAATGTGACGTTATTTTGCCCTGGTTCTTTGGTGGGTTCGAAATTATTGCAGTCCGCGAGCGCTGCTGGCAGGTAGGTACTGAGGGCTAGGAGCAGGAACGACTGCATGATGAAGGGTTACTGCCTTTCGTCAAATGAGAGCTCGTCCCACGTCCCTGGCGATTACGGTTTCTTTGGGTACAGGAGCCAGATGTAGGAGAGGCGGGGCTACTCCAGGTAATCAAATAGCAATAGCACTCTTCCTGAATTCATCACGTTTCATGGCTCGCCATCCTCGGTCGTCGAGTATCTGAGCTCGTGCCTTGGCATTGTCGTTCTCCTTCATTATTTGCTGTCTATTCCAGGCTGTACCCCGACTAACGTGCTTATACTAGGCTACACGGGTGTCGATCGTAGTGTCTATCGGGTTAGTCTCGGTTCACGGCAGCAGCAAGCCTTTTGCCAAGATCGAAGCACTTGCGCTGTGCACCGCAAAGGGTTGCAGTAGGATTCCAGTCACGGTAAGTTGAGAACACAGCCTGTGCTGCTGGATCATCGGCTCGAGGTGAGTGGAGTCGAGAGGCTACTTTAGTACTGTACGCGGGTCCTTCGCCCCAGGAATGTACCTGAGTTGCAACTGCCGCCTGCAAGGAAGCCCGGCCGATCAATGGTGGTTCTTGGCGCCGGCCGAAGTACCTCAGTCAATGCGACCTTGGAGCAGCTTTTGCGTGTTGTGATCGATAGGAGTCTCTACCGTATGGACGGTGTGAAGGAGACATATTATAAACAAAAGGTCACCTGTGGCTGGAAGCACGGCATCCTCTTCTCCTCCGTCATGTTAGGCAGGAAGCTTCGACTTGAAGCGTGCTAGGCGTGGACAGTAGGACTTGTCATTCCACTAGTCCTGTCTTTTTGGTTAAGGCGCCCTACTGGTGGCTATGCAAATGGTAGGCATTCAGGCAGCACTTTTCCCACGCTCACTATTCGGGTCTGACTTCATGTTCCACATCGACCTATCATTCACTACTCATTCTTCTCAAAGCTTCAGTCCAGTCATCTGAACCACTTGAACTGGACTCACCTTGAACATGAACGGCTGACCCTATTTCCAGCAGCTAAGTCTGCTCATATCCCAGTATGGGACTGTTCAGTTGTTGCACGGGCGACCGAAAACGAGAGAAGATCGAGACTGAAGCTCGTCATGCTCGGATCGTAGACATCTACCGCCAGGCAGAGACCGTATCACAGAAGCCTACGCAATCACCCCCACCATCTTACAACGAGGTTGTACATGACAGTCTGTCAGGCACCACCATCATCATCGATGAGAAGCCCGCACAGCCTCAAGCGCAGCCGCTAGCACAGCAGGCTCACACAAGAACTTCTATCTCTCGTCCTTCATCACCTCGAACCTCTATTTACTCCATCCCCTCGACAAGAATGACAGATATCACCTCGGCACATACAGGAAGCACGATCGTGCCCTCTTATACGCACCAGGGTGGCTCACCGAGATCCAGCCTCGTGTTCGACAGTGCACCGCCCTCATACTACGACGGGAGAAGCATAAGAGAAAGGAGCACGAGCCCGGATAGCCAGAGGCAATCAGACGATCGACATCCGGTCATGGCTGAGGACTGGTTGCAACATCTCAGAAGAGCTGCAGAGAATGAGCAGAGACGTGTATGAAGTGCCTAACGTTTTTCATGCTATCGATAGCATGATGAACGTGATATCTTGTGACGCGCCTACGATATTACGCATAATGAACATGTTCCCGACAACACTGAAGTCTTGTGGACGCTGCTGAACGGGCTCTTGACTAGTGCTTGCTCAAGTGGAGATGACGGTGCGCTGGCTAACGAAGGGTTAAAACAAATGGTAACGGCCTTGCACTAATCATACTGGCGGTATTAGTACCAGCGAATGCCCGTGATATAGTTGTCGGCGATTTGATTCGGCAAAGATGCATCCGAGAGTGGAAGAAAGTGAATGCACGTTGGCGCGCCGCGGGAATTGGGACGCTTGGGACACGACGAATCAATCAAATTCAAGACGCAAGCACAGAATTCAAGCTCGTATCTCTGCTTGGTGTAAGGGGAAGGCGGAGTCAACCTCTCATGTCAAGACCCTCTACGACAGACCACACGAGACGTCAAAACTGCAAAAAGAGATCTCAACTCGAACAGAGCAACAACTGTTAATAATACATGTTCACGCCCCGAACCTAGACCCCGAAACCACGTCTACAGTATGTCAGCAGAGCTCTCAAGACGCCGCCTCATAAGAGGTCTTTGTGAAGCTTTTTACGTGGACTCGTAGTATGGGGGTCTCATCTGTATTGTAGACAGAACAAGGAGGTCGTACTGGTGAATTACTCACCTAGATTTCTTCCCAGTACACCATCCACACCAGCTTCCGTGATCGTGTCGATTATTGGTAGAAATCGTTTGAAGACGAATACAACTGGCCATTACTCACGAGGGCGGAGTGAGAGACATATTGCGGGTGCAAACACGCCCAAGCAGCCATGGAATTGATGCATTGTGGGAAGTAGACCTATTCCATTCGCCAGAACACAAGCGTCCAACTTGCAAGCGCGTACAAAGTACAATTAAGATGCACGGGCCACGACATGTACAATCTTCGTTACTTGAGTGCTTATGGTCTCCAAACTCCGCCAGAGATTTAGCGTTCCCCACATCATGGTTCTCCCGTACTGTAGCTCTGTAGATCTATAGTGACGTTGGAGATAACATCACAGTTGTACAACGGATCACGTCCCCACTGTTGATGTACACACAGGCTTCTGGGGCTTGACTTGTGGTTCAGAACGATGATAACGCATGTGCTTCCTCTTCCACGCTCCCTAAGACGCGGCTCTCCACAGACTGTATTCCGTCACCGGCCGCCTTGATTCTCTACTTACCAGCGACCCTGTATCCTGCTAACTCTCATACCTCGACCTCCCAGGCAAGATGTCGCAGGAAGCACTCCCAGAAGGAGTCTTCTCCTTCTTGGACACCGATCTCTACAAGCTGACCATGCAGTCAGCCGTCCTGAAGTTCTTCCCCAATGCCGAAGTCGAATATGCCTTCACGAACCGCACGCCACAGATGCGCCTGAGCAAAGAAGCTTTCAATTGGTTGCAAACCCAGATCTCGAAGTTGGAAAACATCAGGCTTTCCCAAGATGAGCGCAAGTTCTTGGAGAAGCACTGCAGTTTTCTGAGACCGGAATACCTTGATTATCTCGAGAAGTTCAAGCTGAAACCCGCAGAACAGATCAAACTATCTTTTGAAAATCTCGAGGGCGACTACGGGGATTTGGGCATGTCGACGAAGGGCCTCTGGGTCGAAACGATATTATACGAGATTCCTCTCCTTGCCTTGACCAGTGAAGCATACTTCAAATTTGTGGATAAAGATTGGAATCACGAAGGCCAAGAAGAGAAGGCATACCAGAAAGGTGTCCAGCTGTTTGATGCCAGCTGCATGGTCTCCGAGTTTGGCTCTCGGCGGAGGCGAGACTTGCGAACGCAGGATCTGGTCATCAAAGGCCTGGTAAGGTCGTCTACAGAGAAGGACCGACCCGGAAAGTTGACAGGCTCGAGTAATGTCTATCTCGCTATGAAGCATGGTATACCTCCAGTCGGGACTGTGGCGCACGAATGGTACATGGGCATTGCGTCTATAACGAACGACTACGAGAACGCTAACGAACAAGGCCTCGACTACTGGTTGAAGTGCTTCGGTGAGGGAGTGCTCGGAATTGCTCTGACGGACACCTTTGGTACACCTGCATTCTTCAAGGCTTTTAAAAAGAATATACCGAGTGAGGCAGGCGATTCGTCGAAAACCTATGCTCAGGTCTTTGCTGGGATAAGGCAGGACTCTGGTGATCCGAAGGACTATATTAAATTGGCTGCAGATTTCTATGCATCTCAAGGACTCAGTGGGAAGAGCTTGGTGTTTTCAGACTCGCTCAATACCGACCTATGTATAGAGTACAAAGGCATCGCGGAGAAGTATGGCTTCAAGCCGTCATTTGGCGTGGGGACCTTCTTCACAAACGATTATACCATGCTCTCGAAACCCGGAGAGAAGTCCAAGCCACTGAACATTGTCATTAAGATCTCAAGGGCAGGTGGGCGACCGGCGATCAAGATATCTGATGATGTGGGGAAGAACACTGGTGATAAAGCGACTGTAAGCGAGGTGAAGCAACGCCTTGGGTATTCTGAAAAGAGCTGGGCAGGCGGCGACGAGGCCCATAGGTGGTGATATCCTTGCTGCTTTCCCTGATCCAAAAGAAACGAGCGACAGCACTGCTCTGGGCCTGGATCACGCGGCAGACTCGAATTGATATGCCCGATTCTCTACCTCTCGCTGCATACTACCGTATTCAACGGCGGTGATTTGGCTGCAGAGCCTTATAACCCTTGCATATCTGAAGACGCCTATATCAGCGTGCAGGGCCGCGTTACCTAGCTTTGATGAATCAGCAAATCCCATGTCATGTGGATGCACGACTTGCATGTGCTACGTCGAAAGTAGTAGTGAATTCGAAGAGCGGACAAATAGGAGAAAAGCCATGAACTAAGATTCAACTGGCGTTACCGGTGTTCGATCACGAACGCGAGCTGAAGCGCACAACTGCCCAGATCCCGACTAGGTCTTACTGACCGTATGGTGGTCCGTCGCTGCTGCTTCTTTCCGCGGCATCGACGCGTGCTGGCATGGCGACCCAAGTTACATGTTGTAAATCCGGCTTATTCATGCCGTCTCAGTATGTACTTACGGAGATTAAGAGGAAGCACATTATTTACTGACAATCCGAAACACAACAGAATATCGCGACCGACGCTTGCAAATTCCAAGGGTCCGTTTCAAGCAACGATTGGAGCACAATGGCGGCTTGGAAGCGATATGGCGCAGCCTTGAAGAGATTCACTGCCAGGCGATGGGTGGAAGTGGTTAGGGATAAGGCCGACCACGCCTCCGAGCGAACGTAGTGGAGGCCGCCAATTCTGCTAAACAGCCAGCAATTCGCAGGCTCAGCCCCCTCAGCTCTAGGCCAGTTTCAATCGCGCTGGGTCAGCTCATCGGTATTGCTGCTTCTTTTTGCTCACTGTCGTCGTAGCCTGCAGGCAATTCTGTAAAGATAGACATCTGCCTTGTTAGGTATTTGCACTACGCTGCTTGCTTCGCCGCTCCTTCCACATCAGTGAAATACGAAGTCGCTCCTGCCGCAGTCACCTCAGTAACGATTTTCTGGCGACAGCCACGCTGATCACGTCCAAGCGCCTGTTTCTCTTCACTACACTCTTGATTTCTATCTGGCATAGGAGATTCAAAGATTCTTATACTCAACATCACATCACATTCACCTTACTACCTTTCGCATCAGAATCGAGTACATTAGTATTCCGCAGACATGGCTGTGAGTGCAACTCTGTAATCGGCATCTACATATTGGGCGCAGGCATTGACAAAGATGCACAGTACGAGAACTACTCCAACCAACCTACCGGCTACGGCCAACCAAACCCTTATAGCAATCCAAGTCCCTATGGACAAGCCGGTAACCCCTACGACCAGGACACTCGGTATGAATCAGGCGACCCATACTCTCAGGGACAGTATGACAGACAAGGATATGGTGAATACTGCTCAGCGC
>Ga0210040_10000255_pt1 | contig 94637 bp, 154 predicted proteins | sample CryGeyCG12114_NA_FD_185462 | JGI IMG/M metagenome (GOLD analysis project Ga0210040, IMG submission 185462) | Groundwater microbial communities from aquifer - Crystal Geyser CG19_WC_8/21/14_NA (SPAdes) (version 2) | ecosystem: Environmental > Aquatic > Deep subsurface > Groundwater | place... | reverse complement strand
CGCGATGCGCGCGTGCTCCGCGGCCCGCGCCTCCCGCTCCTCCGCCTGCTGCAGCCACACCGGCCGCACGTCCGCCTGGTCCCCGTCCACCTGGTCCCCGTCCTGTCCTGCCTGGGGCTGCTCCGCCACCAGGGTGATGCCCATGGCCGCCATGACCGCGGCCTGCACGTCCACCGGCAGCTGCACCAGCGGCTCCTCCCAGATGGAGCGGCGGAGGTGGCCGGCCACGTGCATGGCCCAGGACTCACCCAGCCGCAGCTGTCCACAGGAGCAGCCGGTCACGGTCCGCCCCGCGCTGCGCTCCGTCAGGTGATGGGCCAGCACCCGGGCCAGCACGTTCAGCAAGTGCCGCTCCCGCACCTCCGCGGGGATGCGCCCCGCGTACTCCGGCTCAGGGCGCGGGGCCACGGCGTCCCGGAGCTGGGACACGATGCCGAACTCTGAGGACGCCGGGTTCTGGCCCAGCCGCTCCAGGACCTGGCGGAGCAGCGCACGGTCCACGCTGACCTTCCCGCCCGGGGCGGTCACAGGGCACCGGCCAGGGGCACGGCGTCCGGGTCCGCCTGCGTGCGCCGCGCTATCTCCGCGGCCAGGTCCCGCAGCCGGGCACGCGCCTGGTCCGGGGACAGGGCCTCCAGCTGGACGGGGCCACCGTCCGCCCCGGTCAGCTCCGTGCGGTCCCCCTGGCCCAGGGCCTGCCGCTGCACCTTCGACGTGACCTCCAGCCACCGGGCCAGGTCAGCCGGGCCCAGGGTGGACACGTCCAGCTCCGCCAGCCGGTTCACCAGCTGGCCCTGCATGGCGTTCGCGATCCGGAGCTGACGGCGGCCCACCTCCCGGCGGTAGGAGACCTGCTGGCCCCGCCAGATGCGGTCCTGCTCCTCATCCCACGCGGTGACCCGGTGGACCCAGGAATCCTCCGCGGACCACCGCTCCATGAGACTGGTGGTCTTGCCCAACGCCTGCGCCACCTTCGCCAGACTGCGTTCCGGGCCCATGTCCCGGTACTTGGCGAACGCTTCGAACCGCTTGGTGCCCTCGCCTACCAGGCGCTCCCACGGTTCTGCCACTGGTTCCCCCGCGTGTCTGACTGGTTACTGGCTGCGGTCCAGTGTGGCTCACGGTGACTGGGCGTGTGGGTTGGGTGGGGGTGGTGGGCGTGTCTGCCCGGGAGTGGGGTGTGGGGCTGCCCCGCGGGTGGGGTCCGCGGGGCAGCCGGTGGGTCAGGTGGGCTGGGTGATCTGGACGGTGGCGTGCTCCACCAGCCACACGTGCAGGGGCTCCTCCCGGGTGGTGAGACGGAGCGTCAGGTGGACGGTGAACCCGCCGGGGAGGGGTTCCGCGCCCTGGTCCGGCGGGGTGATGAACGGGGGGTCTCCCGCGCCGCGGTGCTCCACGGTGAGGATCACGCCGTCCGTGGGTGGCTGGTCCAGGTGGAACTGCCAGCCCGCGTCTCCCTGGATGAGGCCGCCGGCCTGCAGGGTGCGCACCTGCGGGGGGATGACCTGCGGGGGGAGGGGGAGGCCGCTGTCCAGCAGGGTGGAGACGGTGGAGCGGAGCAGGCTGGCCTCCTCCTGGGTGTCCCGCAGGGTGCTCTCCGCCATGTCCCGCTCCGTCTCCGTGTTCTGGAGACGGGCCTGGAGCCACTGGGCCTCCCTGCGTGCCTGGCGGAGGGCGCGCACCGTACGGAGGTGGCGTACTCCGCTCACCCCCACTACGGCACCGACGAGGAGTAGCCGCACGGTGCTGTGAGGCGCCCGGCGCGCGGTCACGTCGTGCTCCTGTCCGTGGAGAAGGGGTCCCAGACCTCCACCAGCTGGTCCAGGCGGACGGTGACCACCCGGCCGGTGGGGTGCTCCATCACGTTCACCTGGTGCCGGGGCAGGTCCCGGTGGCCCTTCACCACGGTGCCGTGCCACGGGTCGCTGACCGCCTGGGAGACGCGGACCGCGTACCCGACCGGGGGGCGGACGCAGCAGGCCGGACAGTCCGGGGCGTGGTCCGGTAGCTGGGTGAGGGAGGGCGGGGCGTACTGGCCGCGCTGCTCCCACCAGCAGCCGCCGCACCAGCCGGGGTCTGCGGCAGCGTGGCCGGGCCCGTCATGGACCACGGGGCTGGCGCTGACGTGCGCCACGGGGCCGGTCACGTGGCGCTCCCGGGCTGGGGCAGGAAGCCCACGGCGCCGGAGACGCCCAGGTGGACGTGCGCGGTGGCCAGCCGCCCGGTGTCCTCGTACTGCTGCCGGGTGATGGTCAGCGTGGCGTCCGGTCCGGCCTGCTGGTTGGCCCACCGGTACGTGGCGGTCTCCTGGGTGAGGCCGTCCAGCTCCATCACCCACATGTGCGCCGGTGGCCGGGTCACAGGGGCTCCCCGTGCTGAACCCGGACGGCGAACCCCTGCAGCCAGTCCTCCACCAGGTCCGTGGCGATGACCGAGACGTGCTGGCCGCCGCGGAGGGGGAGGTGTTCGTGCTCCGCCTCTCCCAGGTGCCGGGTCAGGCGCCGGATGACCCAGGCGGCCTGCTGGGCGGTGAGGCCCACCGGCGGTGGGTCGTCCTCGTCCTGCGGGCTGAGGGGCTGATCCGGGCCAGGGACGAACTGGGAGCCGTCCCACACGTACCCGCCGCGCTGGGTCCCCACTGGCAGGGTGGCCTGCTCTGTGGCACGGGCCGGGGTCAGGGCGTGCTCCACGGCGCGCTGCGCTGAGGCCAGCTCCTCCGTGGTGACGTCTCGGGCGTGGCCGACGTGGGCCACCAGGAAGTAGCCCCCCAGCTCTGCCCTGCCGTGCTCCTGCAGGACGCGCTCCAGCAGCTGGTCCGCGCGGGGCTCCTGGACGGCGAACAGGCGGAGGGTGCTGTCCGTGACGTGGCCGGTGCGGCTCACGGCCTGCATCAAGGCGGGCAGGACGTACGACTGCTTCTCCTCAGCCACGGTGGTCCTCCAGGGCCTGCTCCACGGTGCGCCGGAGGCTCTGCAGCCGGTCCTCCGTGACGTCCTGTGCGCGGCCCACGTGGACCAGCAGGAAGCGGTCTCCCTCCACGTAGGGGCTGCTGTCCATGACGGCCCCCTGCTCCCGCAGGGCAGTCTCCAGCCGGCGGCCGTGGGGCGGGTCCATCCAGCGAGGTGACGGCCCGGCGTCCAGGGCGTACAGCTGCAGGCTGTCCGGCCCGGTGTTGGACCAGCCCAGGACGGCGGGCAGCACGCAGGGCTTCTCCGGCTCAGGCACGGTGGTCCTCCCCGTGGGTCTGCTGGTGGTGGGTGAGGGCGCGGGCGGTCTGCTCCCCGACGTCCTGCGCGTTCTGGCCGGGGGCCACGTTGATGACCACGCCCTGCCGTGCCGTTTCCGTGGTGGCGGGGGGCTCCTCCGGCGGTGGCTCCGGCTGCCAGCGGGCGGCCAGCTCCACGGCCACGCGGACCTCTGCGGGGACGCGCTCCAGGGCCACGGTGATGGGGCAGCCGACGCGGACGTACTCCCCCATGCCGCGGTCCACGTAGAACTGGGGGTGCATCTCCTCCGCCTGCTGCAGGTCATGGACCAGCTGCAGCGCCCAGGGCGGAGCCTGGCCTGTGGTGGTCACTGGCCGCCGTCCATGGAGTAGGAGCCAGGCAGGCCGACCAGGGCGGAGGGCAGTTCCGGCAGCTCCAGGTCGATGGACAGCATGTCCTCCCCCTGGCGGCGGAAGCCGGTCACGGTGCCCTGCTGGCCGGCCACGCCCAGGGTGCTGCCCACGGGCGGGCCGCCGTGCTCGCTGTACTGGAACCAGGACCAGGGCAGCTGCACGGTGACGGTGGAGGGCTGGCTGACGGGCCGGGGGTCCTGCTGGGTGTCGCTCACGGGGTGTCCTCCTCAGGGGGCTGCGGAGCCGGGGGTGGCTCCAGGAACGTGACGGGTGGGACGCGGGGTGCGGCGTCCCCGGTGGTGACCACGGCGTCCGCGGTCACGGGCTGGCTGGCGGCCGTGGGCGGGCGCTGGCCGGGCAGGCGGGACGCCGGGGCGCGGCCGGTGGCGTCCAGGCCGCACTCCCGGCACCACGGGGGGCGTCCGTCTCGATGCTGCACGGGCCGGTGCCCGGGGTGGGGCGGGGGCGCTGCGTGCTGGCCGCTCACTGGCCGCGCACCTGGAGGGGGCGGCGCCGGGGGACCGGCAGGTGGTAGCTGCCCCAGTGCGGGTGGAGCAGCATGCACGGCTCCCCGCTGGCGGCGGTCTGCCCGCAGACGCGGCGCAGGGGCTGCGTGGGCGGGACGGGGGCGGCTGGCTGCTGCGCGGCCAGCTCCCGGGTGGGGATGCGCTGCGCGCTGGCGGGCACGTGCGCGGGCAGGTGCGTGGTGGCTGGGGCTGGTCTCACGGTGACTCCTCAGGAGGGGTGGGGCGGGACAGGACGTGGACGGCGCGGGACAGCTCCGCGGCGGCCAGGACGGAGACGTGCAGGGAGCGCAGGCGGGCGTACTCCACCTGGCAGGCGGCTGGCCGGCGGGCCACGGCCCACGCGGCGGTGCAGTCCGGGCAGGGCTGCTCCTCCCGGTCCCGGTGCTGCCGGTAGCCGCGGCGGGTGCCGTGCTCCCGGGGCAGGGGCTCCGGGCCGCCGGTGAGCGGTGGGCGGCGGCTGCCGCTGATGACCTGCCCGGTGGTGGTGGACAGCTCCAGGTCCGGGTTCACCAGGGCGGCCAGGGAGAGGGCCAGGACGTCCATGCGGCCGCCGGGGACCTCCTCCAGCAGCTGGTTCACCTGGGCGCGGTCACCGTGCCGGAGGGCGGCGGCCAGGCGGAGGCCCAGCAGGGTGCACTCCGCCACCAGGTCCGTGCCGGACCGGGGATGGGCCGCGGTCACTGGCTGGTCTCCGGGCCGTCCGGGGTGACGGGGGAGACGCGGACGGCCACACCGGCGGGGTGGGTGTCCGCGTACCGCTTGTACGCGGAGCCGTCCGTGACCTGCCCGTCGTCCACCCACACCCCGGCCTTCGTCAGGGCGTCCTCTATGGCGCGGACCAGGTGCTGCACGTCCGGCTTCACGTTCGGCAGCGGGCGGGTCACGGTGCGGGGCCTGGGGAGGTAGAACACCAGGTCCAGGCGGACGGCCTGCTCCTTCGGGTAGTGCGCGCGGGCGCGGGCCGCGGCGTGCCGGGCCACGGTGGTCACGGCGTCCCGCCAGGGGTGCAGGTCCTTCCCGTTGGCGTAGTAGGACGGCGCCCGCTTCCCGCTGGGCTTCACGTTCCCGGGCCGCACCTCCGCCTGGGGGATGGGGACGCCGGGGACGTGGAAGGTCAGGACGGTCACCGGGATGCCTCCGCCGCGGCCGCGGTGGCGTTCCGCAGCCGCTCCTCCGCGATGAGCTGATCCCCGAACCCGGTGGTGCCGGCCATGTGCTGCAGCGGCGCCAGGCCGGCGGCCATGGCGGCGGTGCCCGCATCCCAGCGGTAGCGGGCCTGCTCCACCAGGCGCAGCGCCTGCGCGCGGGTGCGGGCCCGGGTCCGCATGCCGCTCACCTCACGGTGGCAGCGGAGGGCGGCGCGGGCCCATAGGAGCAGCGCCACGGCGGCGGCCAGGTAGATGAGGGCGGGGTGCACAGGGCTCCAGACGGGTGGCCGGTGGGGGCGGCTGGCTGGTGGTGACCGGGAGCAGGCGGGGGACTGCGGGCGGTCACGGCGGACGGTACAGCTCCGCCCAGGTGCGCCGCGGGGACGACACACCTGGGCGGAGGGGGCGGTGCGGGTCTACGGGGTGGTGGGCTTCTGGGCGGCCAGCTCCGCGGCCACCGCCGCGTCCCCCTCCTCCAGGAGGAAGGCGTACAGCTTCACCGCCTCGCTGGGCATGGCCATGCGCGCCTGCACGTCCTCCGAGTAGACGATGAGCCCGCCGGGGGACAGCCAGGCGCCCACCCCGGCGTGGTACCGCCAGCGGTCGTACAGCCACGTCCCGCCCACCATCAGCCCGGCGTTCACCGTGCCGTCCACGCTGACCACCTTCTGGGCGGCCGCGGCCAGGCGTGCACGGAAGTCCGCGCGTGCGGCCTCCAGCGCCTCCTGCGCGGCCATGGCCTCCACGTGGGGACCGGCCGGGATGGGCGTGGGGGTGGTGACGGTCTGGGCGGAGGCGATGCGCTCCGCGGGCGTCTGCGGACTCTGGGTCACGGTCAGCTCCTCAGCTGGCTGGGGTGTGCGTGCACGGACAGTGTACGCGGGTCCGCGCCGTCGCGTGCACTGAGAGTGGACGGGCCGGGCATGCAGCAGGGGCCCCGCGCGCCCAGCTGAGGAGGTTGCACGCGCGGAGCCCCTGCTGAGACCAGGATACGCGGGTGGGGCCTGCTACATGAGGTGGAGCAGCAGCTGCCGTGGTACGGCCGGGGTCTCGCCGTGCCACCAGGCGTAGGAGCCCTCATCGTCCAGCGTGTACCAGCCCGGCCCGTAGATGGGCGTCAGGTACACCGGGGTCTCCGCGGGGACCAGCGGCCGGGGAACCAGCAGCCCGGCGTCCCGGGCGGCGCCGCGCTCCTGGGTCTCCAGCCAGCCGTGACAGTCCAGGCAGACGCGCAGCAGGGCGGACGGGGCGTTCACGGCCAAGCCCACGCCGGACACCCCGCCCATGCCGCGCGGCTGCCGGTGATGAGTCTGGACGGCCTGCCCCTTCCGGCTACCACAGATTTCACAGAACCCGTGAGACCTGCCCCGGACCACCTCCGCCCCCGCGGCGAACGTCCAGCTCACCACCGGCTCTGCGCTTCCGCTTCCGGGTGTTGGCACACGTGCTGCAACTGCGCCAACCCCGCCGGTCCGTCCGGTCGTACATGTGCCCCGCCGGGCACTTCTCCTTCTCCCGGTGGTGGCGGGCGGAGTTCTTCCCACGCGTGCTGTGCTCCGTGTGGGCGGGGTTGCAGCAGCGCCGGTGCTGACAGACCGGACCGCGGGGTACGCAGGTCCGGTCGTGGCATCGGTGGTCCAGCGTGAGACCGGCGGGAATGGGCCCGACCAGGAGCGTCCGGACCAGCCGGTGCACCAGCCACGGCCGGCCCTGGTAGCTCACCTGCCCGTACCCGTTGTCCAGCACGGTCCCCGTCCAGTACCAGCAGCCGTCCTCCTGTACTTCTACGCGGTCCGCGTAACGGACAGGCAAAGCGGCAGGTGGGGGAGTGGGGTGCCATGTGTCCATACCTGCAACTCAAACACGTGCCGCTTCTCACTGCAGGCTGACCAGCACAATCGCCGCCGCTACTTGACATAAGAATCGTTATCGGCATTCACGTCAGCGGGTCAGGCAGGCGCGGCTGCCGCACACCGGGCACGGGTCACCGGCGTGCAGCAGCTCCAGTACCAGGACGCAGACCCGGCACACCTCGTCTACGTCCACGTGCTCCACCCAGACGTCCTCCGCCGGCTCTCCGCACCAGGTGCGCTCCGTGGTGGCGCACGCGATGTGCACCGGGTCCTCCTGCTGCCCGGCCAGCACGGAGACCGGGGCGGGCGCGGTCACCGCCGCCGCCTGCGCCGCGCCGGGTCCTTACCCATCAGGTGCCAGTGCGGGCAGAGGCTGCAGCGGTAGGGCTCCACCGCCGCCTTGTCCCCCCGCCGGTGGCGGCCGGTGGCTATCGCGCGGACGGCGGCGTGGGCCTTCGCCGCGCTGACGTAGGAGAGCTTCCCGCTGGGACACACGGGCAGATCATCACCGCGTGGCGCCGCGCCGGAACGGAGGCGCGCTCACCGCGTGTGGTCCTACGATCACGCCATGTCCCTGCTGCTCACCATCCGGACCCGTGGCACGGGGACGGCCCGGAAGATTCTCACCGTCGTCAAGCGTCTGGAGCACAGCATGAGTGCACTGCAGGAGTCCGTGGACCGCATCGCCACCGCCGTGGAGGAGGTGGGCGCCCGGAGCGCGGAGAAGCTGGCCGCCGCCCAGGAGGCCCTGGCCGCGGAGCGCGCCCGGTACGACGCCACGGCCAGTGCGGAGGCCGCGGAGGACGTGGAGCAGGACGCGGCGCTGGCGGAGCTGCGGTCCACCACGGACGCCGCGCTGGAGGACGCTCGGTCCGCCTCCACCCGGCTGGACAGCCTGGCCGCGCAGCTGAACCAGGTGGGCGCGGACCCGGCCGCGGAGGAGCCGGCACCGCCGGTGGAGCCCGCCCCGGAGGAGCCCGCCCCGGCGGACCCGGCGCCCGTGGAGCCGGAGCCGGTCCCTGCGGAGGACGTCCCGGCGTCCGACGCCAGCGGTGACGTGGAGGGCCAGCCCACCCAGGGCTGACCGCGTACGCAGCAGAGCCCCCTCACCCGTCTGGGTGGGGGGGCTCTGTGCTGTCTGACTGGAGGAGCCCCAGCCGCTGGTGTGCGGCTGGGGCTCCTGCGTGCGGCGGTCAGTTCGCTGGTGGCGTTCCAGCGCCCCGGTGGTGTTCTGCCTCGCCGGTGTCGGCCCCCAGTGGAGGGGGTCCCGTCCGTGCCGTACATGGGGAGTGTACGCACACGGGTGCCGTGGTGGGAAGGGTGGACACGCCGGGACGTCAGCTGCAGCTGGAGCAGCGGCCGTGCCGGGTCACCCAGACGGTCCGCCGCATGGGCGCCTGGCAGCCCAGGCACTCCGGCATGGACGCGGTGGTGACGGTGACCGTGCGCCGGCGGGGCTCTGCCCGGGGAGTGGAGGGCTGCGGGCGGGGCGCCGGGCGAGGCACGCGGGACACCTCCCCCACGTCCGCCAGCGCCAGTGCGGTCAGCAGCGCCGGGTCATCCGGGTGGTAGCAGCCGTGCCGCGGCCCGTCCCCCACGCACATGAACGTGCCCGGCCCGGACAGGTCCAGCACCGGCCGGTAGAACCACTCCAGCGAGTAGCCGGTCAGCTCCGCCAGCCGGGCCAGCTCCTCCTCTGAGGGAATCACCTCCCCCGTCTCCCACAGGTCCACCGTGGGCTCCTGGACGCCGCAGAACTCGTCCACCCCCGGGCCCTCCAGTGGGCCCTCCGCGCCGGGGGCCTGCGGCATGTCCAGGGCCCAGGTGATCCGCTCCGGCACGGGCCACTCGTCCGGGTCTCTCACCTCAGCACCTCCACGGGCCGGTCCGGCGTGCTCTTACGGAAGCGGGTCACGGGCACGCCGCGCAGGACGTGCTCCACTGCGCGGTCCAGGCTGGCGGCCGCGGCGCGCACCTCCGGGTCCGTGCGCTCCAGGTCCAGCAGCTCCTGCTCCGCGCTCTGCCAGGTCACAGGTGGTCCGCCAGCTTCCGGCGCTCCAGCGCGGCCGCGGCAGCCACGCGGGCGGTGGACGGCCGGTGCTCCACCGTGGGCAGGACGCGGGTGGCCGGCAGCTCACTGGTGGAGTGGCAGCTGCTGCAGCGCAGGGAGTGCCAGCGGACGCCGAAGTGCACCACGTACTCCGGCCCGTCGTCGTCCGTGTACACCGGACCCCCGCAGCTGCAGACAGCCACGGGGGTCCGGTCACGGTGCGCCAGGCGCCACGCCTCCGGGTCCAGGCGGCCGTCAGCCGCCACCAGCTCCAGGAGTACGCGCGTCCGGGTCATGTCAGCCTCCGCTGGTCTCCGTGGTCTCCGTGACCGGCTTCCGTGCCGGCTTCTTCTTCTGGGCCGCGGGCTGGGTGGCCACGGGGCGGGGGCGGACACTGATGGACCGGCTGGGGTCCTTCCACTTCATGGGCGGCTCCAGCCCGGCCTCCTCCAGCATGATGAGGGCCTGGTCAGCATCCAGCACGTACTTTGCGTCTGACCGCTTCCAGGACAGCTGGTTGTCCCCGTAGATACCCGGGGCCGCGGCGTCCAGTGCTGCCCGGCTCCGGTCCTTGATCTGCTTACCGTCCCGCTCCAGGGCGCGGCCGCGGTCGTACTCCATCAGGGCCAGCTCCACGTCCGCGTCCTCCCGGATCACCTCAGACTCCCGGGTGAAGCCCTCCGGGCCCAGGGGCTGCGGGCCCCAGCAGGCGTCCAGGAACGGGCAGGACTTGCAGATGATGGACGTGGAGGGGCCGTACCCGTCCCGGGTGACGTTCTCCGGGCCACCGGCCTCCAGCTGCTCCAGCACCTCCGCGATCCAGCCCAGGGCCTCCGCGGTGATCGCCGGATCGTAGGGCGCCTCCCGGGGGAAGCTCTGGCCGTTGTCCCGGTTCAGGAAGCGCAGGCGCACGGTGTCCACGGGGACCTTCACGCCGGTGGGGTAGCCGCGGCGGGGGTCCACGGTCTGGCCGGTGCGCAGCAGCCACGCGTAGATGTGGACCTGGAACCACTCAGAGAGCCGGGGCCCGGCGTCCTCCACCTGCTGGTAGGCGTACAGCCCCTTCGTCTTGACGTCCTCCACGGTGGCGGAGTCCGGGTCCTCTCCGGCCGCGATGAGGGCGGCGCGCATCTGCAGCCGCTGCACGTCGATGGGGCGCAGAGAGGAGAACCACACCCCGGTGCCGCCGTACCGCAGGACCTGCTCCGGGGGGTACCAGTACAGGGCGTCCGTGTGGCCACGCACCATGTCACTGTCCAGGCGCACCTCCGTGAGCGCGCCGTACTCCTGGCGGAGGACGGCCAGCACGCCCTTATGCAGCATGGTGCCCATGGCTGCCTGCAGGCCGGTCTCCGCGTTCGTGGGCTTCGTCCCGGCCAGCTTGTAGCCGGTCCGGCGGCGGCAGGTGCCCACGTCACTGGCGCCGATCTTCTTCTGGCGGCTGCGGGTGCGGCGTGCGTCCACGCGCCGGATCGCGGCCGTCAGGTCATGGGTGGTGTCCGTCATGGTCATGGTGCTGGGTCTCCCCCGTGGGTGTGCTGGCTGGTGGGTGCGCGCCGGGGGTCTGTGCAGGGCTGCACAGACCCCCGGGCGGTGATGCGGGTCAGGCGGCGCTGATGCCGCGGGTGCGCTGCGTCAGCCAGTCCCGGAGCCGCTTCGTGCTGATCTGCTCCACGGGGACGCCGTACTCCTCCTGGGCGGCGTCAGCCACCATGGCGGTGGCCAGCTCCGGGGTGGGAGCGTCAGAGGCCAGCAGCTCCACCAAGGCCAGCATCACGCCGCGGCGGACCGGGGTGTCCCGGCACATGTCCTCCGGGTCCACCTGGGGGGCGGCCGGGGCGGCGGGCTCCGCCGGGGTCTCCGCGGCAGGCTGCTCCGGCGCCGCCGCGGCCGCCTCCTTCTGCGCGGCGGTCTGCGGCCGCTGCTGCAGCTGCTCCGCGCGGGCCTTGATCCGGTCTCCCAGGTCCGTGCCGTCCACGTCCCGGTTCTCCCAGCCCGCGGCGCGGGCCTCATGGAACAGGCGGTGGCAGGCGTCCAGGGTGTGGGCGTCCGCCACGGCCTGCAGCCACTGCTCCGCGGTGCGCTCCACCCGGGCGGCGCGGGCGGGCCGGGCGTCCACGGGCTCCGCGGCCACCTCCCCCTCCACGGTCTGCGCGGCCTGGCTGGGCTGGGCCTGGCCGCGGGTGGAGGCCACGCGCTGGGCGGCGCGCTGCTCCTCCCGCTGCCGGGTCTCCTCCGCCTGCCGCTCAGCCTGGGAGTCCGCCTGCCCCATCTCGTCGTCCGTGTAGATGCCGGACAGGTCCTGCGGGAACGCCTTACGCAGGGCCAGGGCCTCCGCGCACTTCGCCAGCTGGTTCCGGCCCATGCGGGCCCACATGCTGTTCGGCACGTCTCCGTCCGCGGTGCGCTTCGTCTGCACGTACTCCGGCCAGTGCGCCACCGCGGAGAACCGTTCCGCGCCGCGGTACACCACCACCTTCGCCGCCAGCGGCGCCTGCGGCTGCAGCCAGACGTCACGCCACACGCCGTCCGGGCCGCACCACAGCGTGTCGTCGTACGTCAGCTGCTGGCCAGCGCGGTCCGCGGCGCGGCGGGCCACCAGGCGGTAGCCGTCGATCCCGGTCTGGATGGTCCATTTCAGGACGTCCACCCACTGGCCGTTCACGTTGGCCCGGTCCTTCCGGGCGATCATGTACAGCTGCTTAGCGAACGGGTCCAGCCCGGTACGGACGGACTGGTGGAAGAACACCGCCAGGTCACCCTCACTGGCTCCGGCCACGCCCAGCTGCTCTAGCGTGGCCAGCTGCTGCGGGGTCCAGGTGGTCTGGCCGTCCTGGATGGTCAGGGCGGACGCGCCGCCCCGGACTGCTAGTTCAGTGCTCACGTGCAGGTCCTCCTCTACGAGGTGCGGGGGTACAGGTGTACTCCCCTGGTGGACAGTAGCAGTGTCCAGTGACAGTCCGCCAACAGGCGGTCGCGCTGCGTGTCCGGGTCAGCCGGTGGCGGTCTCCGCGGGTGGACCCTCAGCGTCCGGCGGGTCCTGGTCCAGCCCAGCCGCGCGCCGCGCCTCCGCCCGAGAGCGCACAGCGCGCAGGTTCCGCGCCGTGTCGTGCTGGCAGGCCACGGTGACGCCCTCCAGCGTCACCCGGCCGTGCGCGGTGCACAGGCGGCAGGCGGCCACCGCGGCGCGGGTCAGCGCGCGGGTCTCCGCGGCGGCGGCCCGCTCCTGGGCGTCCGCCGCGCGCCGGCGCTGCACCTGCCGCTCCTCCCAGGCCCGGTGCCGCAGTCGGGCGTCCCCGCAGTCCTGGCACGGGCCGGTGGCGGGGTAGACCAGGTGGACGTGGCAGCGGGAGCCGGGCTCCGGGTCCGTCTCCGCCAGGGGCGCAGCCCCGGCGGCTGGAGGGGATGAGGGAGGGGGGCTGTCCACAGCTGGCCCCGCCCCTACTTCCGTAAGAGACCCCCTAGAAGTAGTCCTAGTAGGGGAGCTGGGAAGGGGTCCACCCTGGGGTGGACCCTGCTGTGGACCCTGGAGTTCAGCTTTAGGGTCTGTATCCACAGTTTCCACAGGGGTCTGTGCACAGGTTTCCGCCCCATCTGCACCGTCCTCCTCAGGGTCCACTGGGCTGGACCCTGAGGAGTGGTCACCCGGACGTCGCTCTGCGTAGCCAGGGAGCGGTCCGTGCATAGGGCAGCAGTCCCCGTGCGGGAACACCAGGAACTCCGCGCGCTTCCCGCGGCCGCCGGCGCCGTACCGCGCCAGCCAGCCGTCCTCCACCAGCTGCTCCAGCACCTTGTACACCGTGGAGCGGGCCAGCCCGGACCACTTCTGGAGAGCATCGAACCCGGGGAACCCCACCCGGTTGTCCGCGTTGGCGGAGTCCGCCACGCACATCAGCACCAGCTTCTTACCTGGCTGGAGCGGCAGCACTGCCGCCCGCTCCGTGTAGTGGACGGCCACTCAGCAGCACCACCCGATGGGGTGAGCGCGCTGGTTCCTGTCAGGGCATGCCGCTACGATCATCGGGACTCCTCAGTCCATGCCCCCGGCCGCCTGCCAGCGGTGCGGGGGTGCAGTACGTCTAGGGCAGGCAGGTGACTCTATGCACCCGCCGGATCACGCGCCGAAGGGCGGCCCCCCGGGTGGGAGGACCGCCCTGGCCTCAGCTACCCGCGGTGACCAGGGCACCCTCCGGGGTCTCCTCCGCGCTGTCCACAGCGTCCTCCGCACCGGCCCGGCGCACGTACTGCGGCTCCGCCACGATGGGGCGGCCGCTCTCCTGCGCCCAGCGGTCGATGGTGGACCGGTACCAGCCGGGCACGCCGCGGCTGATCGTGAAGTCCGGCTCCGGGAACGGCACGGGCATCTCACCCAGCCGGGAGCGGTACCCCCACCGCACGGGCGTCTTGGCGGACACGCCGAACATGGCGGCCACCTCCGGCAGCCCCACGGGCGGCTTCTCTGGCGTGCGCCTGGCGGCCACTGGCTCCTCCTCTGCGTCGATGATGTACACCCCCAGGGTACGGGGGCCGTCCAGTGCAGCGGCGGTCACAGCTGCTCCCCCGCCAGGTTGACCGGGAGCGCGCGCAGCCGGGCTGCGATGTGCACCAGCCGGGCGGCCGCCGCGTCGTCCTCCAGGTTCAGCGCCAGCTCCGCCAGCTCCTCCCCGAACGCCACCACCTCCTGCAGGCGCTTATGTGGCTGGCGGCCGCTGCCGCTGCAGGTCAGGCAACTCTGAGCGCGGGCGCTGCCGTCCGGCAGGTCGTGGTGGATGGTCCGGCCAGTCCCCCGGCACGGCACGCAGGTGAAGCCCCGGCTGTACCGGTCCACCCACCCGGCGTCCTCCGGGTCCGGCACCGGCGCCGTCTCCGGGGGCAGGAGCCAGGTTCGGCTGGCGGTGTGCACGTGACGGCCGAACCGGTGCGTGGGGCAGCGCGGGTCCGTGCAGGCACCAGGTCCGCCGCTGCCCACGGGGACGTTCAGGGCGGCCTGCTCCGCGGCCGCCTGCTCCGGGGTAGGCGGCTCCGTGGGCAGCGGAGCGCCGGTCAGCCGGTCCGGCACGTGGCTCACGACAGCTCCCCGGTGGCCGGGTAGTAGCCGTGCTCCTGGCCCCAGGCCAGCCAGTCCGGCTCCGCCTGGGCCTCTCCCTCCGCGGGCACCGTCCAGCTGGTCCCGGCATCGTGCCCCGCCATGAAGGCGGCCCGGACGGCGGCCAGCGGCACCAGGCGGTCCGGGTCCTCCTGCTCCAGCCACGCCCAGGGCTCCAGCACCTCCGCGTCCACCACGCCGTCATCCGGCGGGGTGTGGCCGTGCGCGCGGGCCACGCTGTGCGCGGCGGTGATCCCAGCGGGCCACCGGTCCCCCTGGAACACCCCGGCCATGGGGCTCACGTTCAGGACCCGCCAGCAGTTAGTCCGGCACTCGTAGTGGCAGCGGGCGCTGTCCGGGCAGCCCACCTGCTCCTGGGTCTGGCCGGGGTCCGGGGTGCCGCCGCGGGCGTACTGGGCGTACCGGGCGTCCTGCTCATCCGGGGCCTGCCAGCCGGGGCACAGCGGGGTGGTGGAGCGGGGCTGCAGCTGGCAGACGCGGCAGCCGTCCGGTGCGTGCACGCTGCGGGTGTGGCCGCAGCACGCTCCCTGGGCGGAGAGTCTGCGGTACGCGGCCGCGGTCTCCTCCTCTGGCCGGCGCGGTGGCATGGCTGACGTCATGGGGGTCTCCTCAGGTGGGGTGCGTACATGGGGAGTGTACGCACCGTGCACCGGTGATGCACGCCGCCGCCCGCGGAGGTACGCTCCCCTCCGGTCCCGGCTCTACCCGGGACAGCACAGGGCCCCCTCCACCAGCCGCGCGGTGAGGGGGCCCTGCTGCGTCAGCGGTCCGGGAAGCCGTCCCCGTCCGCGTCCGTGTGGCGGCCGCCGGTCTCCCGCACCAGCACCGCCTTGTTCCGCCGCAGCCACGCCGCGGCCGCCCCAGCGGCCAGCACCAGCGCGCCCGCCACCTCCGGCGGCATGTCCACGCCCAGCTGCCCAGCCGCCCACACCAGCACCAGGGTGCCGCCGCCGGTACTGGTCCCGGCCACCCACTTCCTGGTGGGCGCGGCGCTGGGCTGATCCACGGGCAGTGCGGTGTCACTCACGGGGTCTCCTTCGGGTTCGTCACAGGGGTGTGGCGGCCAGCCGCTGGCCGTAGAAGTCAGCGAACGCGGACGCCTTGGCAGACGCCGCGTAGGTCAGGGAGTACCGGGCGGCGATCCGGTACCAGCCGGGCCGGAGGCCAGCGTGCGTGGCGAAGTTGCCGGCGGTCAGCTGGATGCGTGGCGCGGGCGCCGCGCAGGACACGGAGACCGCGGAGAACGAGTCCGGGGGGACGGCCACGGGGGACCCCGGGTTCAGCAGTTCCTGGGACTCCACGGGCCCCAGCAGCGCGTAGCTCATCGTCCCGTTGATCTCTGAGAGGGGGTCCGTGCCGCTGTTCATGCGCAGGAAGATGCTGGTGCTGATGTCCACCCGCAGGGCGCCTCCGGTGACGAGCACGTCCAGGGTCACGGGGGGGCCTATGTCACGGAACCCGGTGCCGAACCCGCTGACGTCCTGGGCCTGGGTCAGGGTGGCGGACTGCCCATCGTTCGGCGACTCATAGGTCACCTGCCCGAAGGCGATGGAGGACAGGGACACGTACCCGCCGTTCGCGTGCTGCACGGACCCGCGGTTCAGGGGATTACCGGTGGCCAGCTCCCGCAGCTCCCGCTGCATGCGCGCCACCATGGCGGTGAGGGATGCGACCTCCGGGTCACTGCTCACGCGGCCACCCCGCCCACGGTCAGCTTCACGCTGTCCCCGGCGCCGCCGTCCCCCACGGTGACGCTCTCCCCCAGCACCCGGGTGATGGTGGTGACCGCGGCCGGCCACTCCTCCAGCGCCTTGGACGTGATCTGGAGGCCCACGTCATCCCCCGGGTCCACGCGGCCGATGTAGGCGGTGGGGTTCACCTCCACCCCGGTGAACACGTACTCACTGGCCAGGCCGGTGCGCATCTCAGCCACACCCCGCCGCCGCAGCGCCAGCTCATCGTCCACGTCCTGCGCGCGGTAGTCCCGCATCCAGGACGGGTAGCCGGACGCCAGCTCATCCACCCCGGCGTCCTGGTCCCTGATGGTCTCAAACGGCTGGGTGGGTCCGCTGCCGGCGCCCAGCAGCGGCATCACGTTGTCCGCCCCGGAGCCGTCCTCCACCAGCTTCCAGTGCAGCAGGTCTCCCTGCGGCCAGGAGAAGTTCAGGCCCGTGTCCTCGTACCGGCGGCCCAGGGTGGGGATGCCCACCATCATGGGCAGCTCCACCCGGCCGGTGGTGGCGTTCCGCCGGGGACGGATCGCGAACTCCGCTTCCCGGTCCACGGAGGTGGGGTACTCCTCCATCAGCTCCAGCACGGGCTTCACCTCCTCCGCGGGGTAGGGGCCCACGTCCTCCAGGCGGTTCCACAGGTCCCCGCCCGGGAAGGTGATGCCGCCCCTGATGTAGTCGAATAGCTCCAGGCCCACGTTCGTCACCTGCTGCGCGTTCACCAGCAGCAGGCGAAGCGCGAACGGGAGGGGCAGGCGCTGCAGGGGGATGGTGCTCATCAGGCGCTGCCGGTGCAGCCAGCCCTCCCAGGTCACTCCACTGATGGACATGACCTCTGAGGTGTCGCTGCGCTCCCGGAAGGTGACCGGGCCGCCCCACACCATGTCCTCCCCGTACTCCACGTACAGGGCGGTGCGGCGGCCGCGGGTGGCCCGCCACGGGTTCAGCTTCCGCGTCTTGTCCGGCCCCAGGTCCAGGGAGGCGTTCAGGCCACCGACACCCCGAATGGCGCGCGTGTAGCTGACGCCGGTGAGCGGGAGCACGGCCAGCTCCTCACGGGTCCGCATGTCGTAGAACGTGTACGTCCAGGGGGTGTCACTCACCGGGCTGCGCTCCTGCTGACGGGGGTGGGTGGGCGCGCCCCGGCCCTGCAGTCAGGGCCGGGGCGGAAGGGGTCAGGCGCGGGCGGCCACCAGCAGCCGGTAGTCGTCCGCGTAACAGCGGCCGAAGCGGGTGGTGCTGGGCAGCCACCGCCGCTGGTAGGCGGCCATGGCGGTGGTGGTGGCCGGGCCCCACACGCCGTCCGCCCAGCCGGAGCGCCAGTCCGTGACGCCGGGGACAAACCCCAGCACGATGAGCTTGCGCTGCACCCAGCGCACGTACGGCTTCTCCCAGGCCGCCCAGCCACCGTGGGACTGGGCGGGCCCGTTCACGTCCCCGAAGTAGTGGGTGGCGGGCATCCGGAGCCGGGTGGGCCAGGACGGCGCGGCCTCCGTGAACGCGGGGATCACCGGCGGCCGCGGGGCGGGCGCCGGAGCGGGCGCCGGAGCCGGAGCCGGGGCGGGGGCCGGGGTCTGGCCGGCGGCCACGCGCAGGACCTGACCCACGGACAGCGCGGTGGAGGACAGGCCGTTCCAGGCGGTCAGGTTCTCCACCGTGACCCCGAACCGGCGGGCGATGGAGTACAGGGTGTCTCCCGCGGCCACCACGTGGCTGAGAGCACCGGGCGCGGGCGCCGGGGCGGGGCTGGCGCTGTTCCGGCTGATGGTCTCCGGGTGCGCCAGGTAGGCGTACACCTCCCGCCAGAAGCGGTCCATGTCCAGACCACCGGCGTCCACCTTCCGGCCCTTCGGCAGCGCGTAGGAGGCGTGCCGTGTGGTGAACCGGTCGTCCTGCCCGATCTCGATCAGGATGCTGGCCACCAGGCGGGGGTAGGCGTCCCGCTCCTGGTCCGTCCAGTTCTTCCCGTCACTCTCCGCTTCGATGCCCAGCAGGTAGCCGTTCCCGTCCGTGCACCCGTTCCAGTTCCCCGCTCCGGCGTGCCAGGACGTCCGGGCGGACACCAGGTAGATGGTCCCGGACTTCCCCAGCCCGAACGCGGACAGGGAGTTGGCCAGGTCACTGCGGCCGTCCCGCACGATCCGCAGGGTGGGGTAGTCCCCGGCGGCGGACCAGGCAGTGCCGGTGTGGTGGATGAGCGCACCCCACACGCCGCGCATGGCGCCGCCAGCGGTGCGGGAGGACCACGCCTCCACCACGGGGTAACCGGTGCGCTGCGCGATGCGGCGCATCTGCTCCTGCGTCAGGCCGCCCTTCTGGATGAGGGTGCGCCGGATGCTGCGGGGCAGCTTCGCGGTCCGGGTGCCGGACATGGCGCGTGCGTACCGGTCCGCCCCCTCGTACGGGTCCACGCCGATGGTGCGGACGGCCTGCAGGGTGCGCTGCCCCAGGTGCCGGGTCTGGGAGAACGGGCGGCCGGGGCTGGTGTTGGCCGCGATCCAGGCGTCATCCACCAGTTCTGCGGGGTCCACGTCACTGGCGGACCAGCCTGCGTCGATGATCTGCAGCTGGCGGGCGGTGGTGGGGGGCATGGGTTCTCCAGGGCGTAGCGGAGGTACGCCCGGCCCGCGGCCAGCAGCAGCTCCAGTGTGCCCGGTCCGGCCACCTGAGACGGCGGCACTCAGGTGGGGCGTGTCAGATCAGGGGTTCCCCACGGGGAAGCTGGCGGTGGCAACGATGCCGGAGCCCTGCTCCACGGCCAGCCCCATGGACACCACGCCGGACGGGGCGACCTTGAACTCACCCAGGATGCCGCCGAACTTGAGCCCAGCCGGCCACTGCATCTGCGTGGGCCGGGCTGGCACGACCAGCCCGTTCGTGTACGTCATGGTCGCGGGCAGGGTGAGGATCGCGGTGGCGGCGGGGTAGGTGCCGCCGGAGGCGCGGACCAGGTGGACGGAGAGGTTCCCCCACCCGTTCTTCACCTCGTAGGTGGCGCCGTCACCGCCGGGTGACCAGCCCGCGGCCAGCCACGGCTGGACCGGCTGCCGGTTGGTGGCCCCCAGCTGGTGGAACATGGTGCGCCAGGCGTTCCCGTCCCACCGCTCCAGGCTGCGGGTGGGGTGGTCCCGGTACTGGCCCACGAACCCGCCGGGTGTGGCGTCGTTCGGGTCGGACATGGGGGTGATGCCGGTGCGGGACCCCACCCAGGGCACGTACCCGCCGGTGACGATCACGCCGGTGTTGGACACGGAGAACTCCCGCACCTGGAACGCGTTGGCCGGCAGGGCAGGCAGCTGCGCCGCACCAGCGGTGGCCGCCGCGGGACCGTAGATGACCTCCAGTCCCCAATCGTCCTTAGCCGCGGCCGCCAGCTGGTCATAGACGCGGACGACGATGCGGCCCCGCCGGAACTCCGTGGAGGACGCCGCGGTGATGGGCAGGAACTCCACGGCGTCTGAGACGCCCTCGTACACCCCGGACGTGGTGGTGACGGTGCCCCACAGCACGAACTGGAACGGGTTGATCGTCACTCCCCCGGCGCCGGAGAACACGGCACCCGGGTTCCCCGGTCCGGGCACGAACCCGCTGCGGGTGGAGAGCGCGGGCGTGCCGGCGGTGGCGTCTGGGGTCCAGAGCCCGGCGTGGTTCAGCCGGTGGTCCTCCGCGGGCAGGGTGTACTTCGCGGCGTCCGTGCCCTGCAGGTAGGACAGCTTGCGCTTCGTCATGGGGGGCTCACTTCCAGCGGGGGCGGTAGGACACGTAGGCGCGGGCGGTGGACTGGTAGAAGTCCGCGGTGAACCTCAGGTCGTTCACGCCGCGGGCCAGCTGCCAGAAGGTGGAGCGGGGCTGGCGGATCGCGGTGCTGGAGGCTCCGTTCACCAAGACGGTGCGCAGCTCCGTGTCCACCACCACCTCCTCACCGATCAGCAGCTCACGGTTCAGGGCGAAGAACTCCCCGGTGCTGGCGTTCGTGATGACCGGCCGGACGGCGGGGCCCACGAACCGCAGGATCACGTCCACCGGCAGCTGTCCGGGGTTGGCTGCGTTCTTCCGGTCCGGGGCCTCCAGGGGTGCACCGCCGTGGTCCAGCGGGTGCTCCATGGGGTGGGTGAAGCCGCGGACGGTGCTGGGGTCCAGCAGCGCCAGCTCCACCGTGGTCAGCCCGGCCGCGCCCGCCGCGTACTTAAACGGGTCCCCGGCGGTGAGGACCACGGAGAAGGTACGGGCGTTCCGGTGCCCAGGGACGGGCAGCACGCTGACCTCACTGGAGGGCCGCACCGTGAGCTGCTTCGGGATGCGCTCCGTGACGGACAGCAGCGTGTCCACCATGGGGTCCAGGCAGTCCTGCAGCCGCTCCGCGATGTCGTCCAGCAGGTCCGGGTCAGCGGTGCAGGTGCGGAACGCCCCGGACAGGGTGAGCACCCTGGCCTTGTACGCGCCCCGCCCGTAGTTGGAGCCATGCGTGGCGCGGTCCGTCAGCCCCAGCTCCGTGGGCGGGGAGGCGTACCAGCCCACCGGGTCCGCGCACACCCAGGTCACCCCGTCCCCGTCCACGCCGTTCAGGGACACGGCGGGGGCGTCCGGGTCACCGATGCTCCAGACGCGGCGGGACCGCGGGGTGAACACCCCGCGGGAAGTGGAGAAGGGAGCGGTGCGGTAGTCAATCCGCTGCAGCAGGCTCTGAGAGGCGTGCGGCACGCCACCCCAGCTGTAGTAGAGCGGGGGACTGTCGTCCTGCCCCCCGTCGAAGTATTCCCCGACCGTGGACGCCTGCTCTACCAGGACCGCGGTCACGTCGAGGTAGTCGCCCACGGCCCACAGGGAGGCTCCCGCGCCGGAGTAGCCAGTGATCTGGGGGACGACGCGGACGGCATCGGCGGGTGCGGTAACGACGGCGCTGAGACGGTGCCAGGTGCCACCGGGGATGATCTCAGCGGAGGCGGTGAGGCTGGGGCCTGCGAGGCTGACGCCCGCGGCGTTGTACCAAAACAGCTGCAGCCCGAGGCGCTGGTCGCGGGAAACCCGCGTCAGGGCGGCAACCGCGAGGGGCTGCCCGCCTGTGACGGGGATGACGTAGAAGCTCGATGTGCTGCCAGTGACACCGGCCGCGAGTCCCCCGTTGTAAGCCGTCGGCGCGGTGGTCCAGGTCTGTCGGACGTACGTGCCGCCGAGGACTTCCGGGTCGTTGACGGCAGCAACCCGCGTGCCGGCGCCCCCGGTGCCGTAGGAGCCGGTCCAGCCCGCGATCCCTCCGGCCCCGCGGGGGTTGGCGACGAGCTGGCGGCGCAGTTCGGTCAGCGTGGTGCTGCTGGTCATGCTGCGCTCCCGGCGGTGTAGGCGCCGGAGACGCCCTGGCGAATGTCACGGACCACCCGCTGGCCGACCACGGCGCCCACCTCCTGCGCGGTCTGCGTGTCCCGCACGATGTACGTCTGGCTGGCGTCCACGTGGATGCCAGCTCCGCCGCCGTTCCCGGCCAGCCCGGACTCCTCCATGAGGGCGCGCCGCTGACGGGAGCGGGACGGGGACAGCGGGATGACTGCCTCCGGCCCGGCCTCACCCACCACTGCCAGCGTGGCGCGCTGAACAATGGCACCGTCCGCCAGCAGCGGAATCCGCGGAATGTCCGGCGGGTCAATCCTCACGCCCGCGATGCTGAACTCCAGCAGATCATTCACCCGGCCGATGACCTGCGAGTTCACGAATCCGATAACGGAGTTCACGATGTTACGGCCCACATTCCCCACGAATGAAGCGGCCGCGCTAATACCATTCACCAGGCCCTGCATCAGGTCCAGGCCCTTGCTGTACAGCAGGGAGCCCAGGTTGCCGATCGCGCCCGCGATGGAGCCGGGGAGCCCGGTCACCCAGGAGACCAGGGAGTTCGCCCGCTCCACCACCGTGTCGTTGAACCACTGCCAGGCGGAGCGCGCCACGCCGGCGATGGAGGAGCCCAGGGAGGACAGGGCGCCGATCACCCGGCCCGGCAGCCCGGCCACCCAGCCGACCACGGCCAGGGCCCGCTCGATCACGTTGTCGTAGTAGAACTGCCAGGCCGCCCGCGCCCCGCTGGCCAGCATGGAGCCGAAGGAGGACAGGGCGTCCAGGGCCCGCTGCGGGAGGCCCTTCACGAACCCCACCACCGCGTCTATGGCGCCGGAGACGGCGCCGGACACGGCCTCCCACGCCTGGATCGTGAACTCTTTGATCTTGTCCCAGTTCGCCACGACCAGGGCCACGATGCCGACCACCGCGGCTATGGCCAGCCCGATGGGGCCCATGGCGATCAGCCAGGCGGCGGCCATGCGGGCGGCCTGGATGAGGGACTGCGCGCCCATGAGCACCCAGGAAGCCACCACCCGCGCGGCGGACACTGCGGCGGAGGCGGCCATGGCGGCGCCCTGGACCACGAACTGGCCGGCCATGAGGACCAGGGAGCCGATGGTGCGGGCCGCGGAGAGCGCCCACTGCCCCGCCACCTTCGCGGCGCTCACCGTGGCGGAGGCGGCCATGCTCACCCACCGGCCGGCGGTGCTGGCCGCGCTGGAGGCTGCGCTGCCCGCGGAGCTGGCCGCGTTCTTCAGGCTGGTGCCCACCGTGGACAGCTTCGCCGGGAGCCCGTCGTAGGCGTCCTTCACGGCCGTCACGCCGTCCCGCAGGGACGTGTAGGTCTCCTTCGCCTGCTTCGCCTTCTCCACCGCGTCACCCAGGGTGGAGGTGACACCAGCCACGGCCTGGAACCCCAGGAACCCGGCCACCACCGCCTGCAGCTCCCCGGCGCTGAGCCCGGCCAGGAACCCGGTCAGGTCCTGCATGAACGTGAGGATGCCGCCGCCGGCCTCGTCCCCAGCGTCCACCAGGGTGCCCACCACGGTGGCCAGGTCACTGATGATCTGCTGGACCTTCGGCCAGTTCTCCTGGACGTAGGCGATGAACTCGTGGAAGCCCTCAGAGGACCCCAGCTGCTCACCCCAGGCGGCGAACTTCCCGGTCAGGTCTGTGATCCCGCCGCCGACGTCATCGGTGAACGGGAAGAACGCTTCCACGATCCCGCCCAGCCCGTGGAGGACGTCCAGCAGCGCCTGGGACATGTCCTCCAGGGCGGGCCCGGCCACCGTCTGCAGGTTCGTGAAGAAGTCCACCCAGAAGGGGGAGGACAGCTCCGTGGCCGCGTCTCCCAGGATGCCGCCCAGGGTGGTGCCCAGGGAGCCCAGGAAGCCCTCCACCTGGGGCAGCAGCGGCAGCAGCTTGTTGATCGCGTCCTCAGCGCCAGGCAGGAGCCCGGCCGCGGCCGCGCCCTTCATGCGCTCCCAGGCCGGCTGCAGGGTGTCCTGCACGTACTGCGCGAACCGGAGGGTGGCCGGGTTCACCTTGGCCAGCTGCTGGTCGATCCCGGCCAGGGCGGAGCCTCCGGCCGCTCCGGCGGACGCGCCGGCGGCGGACACGGCGGCCATGGCCTGGCTGATGGAGAACGCGGACTGCCGGGCCTGCTGCTCCTGGTCCCGGATCGCATCGCTGACGGCCCGGGTGGCGCGTTCCACCCGGTCCTGCCCCTTCTCCTGGGACTCCACCAGGCTCTCCTGCGCGCGCTGCACGCGGGCAGTGCCCTCCTCCTGGGCGCGCGCCACCGCCTCCGCGCCGTCCAGGCGCGCCCGGTCCAGCTGAGCGGCCGCGTCAGCGGCGCTCTCCTGCGCGTCCTGCACCCGCTCGTTGGCGTCCACCAGCCGCTGCTGGGCGTCCACCACCACGTCTGAGCCGTCCACGCCCTTGGCGGCCGTCTCCTCCTGCTGCTCCGCCAGCCGCCGGCCCTGGGTCTGCAGGTCCTTCTGCCGCTGCAGCTCCACGTCGTAGGCCAGCTGCGCGGCCTCCAGGTCCGCGGGCTTCGCCCTGGAGGAGCGCCGGACCTTCCCCAGGTACAGCTCCGCCTCCGCCACGTCCAGGGCGGCCTGCCGCTGCGCGTTGGTGTTGCTCACCACGGAGCTGGCCAGGTCTTCGATCTGCTGCTCTGCGGTGCGACGGGCGGACGTCAGGTCCAGCTGCGCCTGCTGCTGGGTGCGCAGGGCCCGGGTCAGGGAGTCCTCTGCGCCCTCCTGGCGGCGCAGGGCGGCGGCCACGGCGTCCGCGGCGGACTGCTCCGCGCGGGCCACCTCCCGGGCCGCGTCCGTGACCGCGGACTCCAGCTCCTGCTGGCTGCGGATCACGTCCTTGGCCGCGGACGTCACCGCGTCCTGCAGGTCCTCCTGGCTGCGGCTGATGGTCTCCGCGGCGCGCACGGCGGAGTCCGCCGCGTTCTGCTGCGTGTTCGCCAGCGCCGCCGTGGCCTGGGCCACCTGGTTGGCGGAGGACACCTGGGAGCCCGCGGAGGTGGCGGCCTGCAGCGCCGCGGTGTCCTGCCGCTTCCCCAGCAGGCTCACGGTGTCAGAGACCCCGGAGAAGCCCAGGCCCAGGACGGCCAGCCCGGCGCCGGCGGAGGCGGCCAGGGGGCCAATAGCGCCCAGCCCGGCCAGGGCGGCGGCGCCGATGGGGATGAGGGCGGGGGAGACGGCCAGGGCGGCGGCGGTCACCAGGGACAGCCCGCCCATGGCATTCCCGGCGGTGCCGCTGATCCCGCGGAGCCCGGAGTCGTTCACCCGCACGTCCACGTTGGCGGTCTGGCCGTCCAGCCGCCGAACCTCCGCCTCCGCGGCCGCCAGCTCCGCGGCCGCCGCCGCGGTGTCCGCGCGCAGCGTGACGTCCGTGGTGCCCCGGCCCAGTTCGTGCAGCCGCTCCTGCAGCAGCCCCAGCTCCGTGGTGGCCGCGCCCGCGCTGACGTCAATCCCGATGCGCTGCGTGCGCAGGGCCGCGATGCGGCGCCGCACCTCATCCAGCGCCCGGTCCGTCTCCGTGCTGTCCGCTTCCAGCTGGACGTCCGGCAGCCCGCTGAGGGCGCTGCCCAGCTGCTTGGAGAAGTCCTCCGCGAACCGGCCACCGGCCCGGCGGGAGGCCCGCTCCAGCTCCTCACCCAGCGCGTCCCCGACGCCCTCCGTGGAGTTCTCCACGGCCTCCGTCAGGGCCTCATCGAACGTCTCACCTACGCGGCGGGCTGCTGCCTCCAGGTCCCGGGAGACCTTCCGGGACAGCTCCTCACCGGTCTTGCTGGCGTCCGCGGTGACCTGGATGTACGCGTCACCCAGCTTCTGGCCGGCAGCAGACACAGACTGGGCCCTCCGCGTGGGGTGGGCACCCGGTCCAGAACCAGCAGCGCAGGGGTCACGATAGCTGGACCGGCCCGGGGGAGCTGGTCAGGCGCGCGTGCTACGCGTGCCCCAGCTGCGCGGCCGCCACCTCCCACCCGGACGCCTCGTCCTCCCAGCCCTCCGGCACCTCGTCCTCCCCCAGCGGCTCCGTGGGGATGGGCGGGGTGTCCAGGCGCGCGTCTATGCGGGCCCGCTCCTCCTTCGTGGCGTGCTCCGTGATCCGCAGGTACACCCAGGAGCACAGCCGCTCCAGGTTCCAGGACAGCGGGTCTCCCAGCGCCCGGTCCGCGGCGCGGGCGTCCAGGTACTCCCAGTCCTCCACCAGCTGGGCCACCAGCATCTGGGCTTTCCACCACGGGCGCCCGGACGCGGCGGTGAGCATCTGCCTGCCGATCTTCACCAGCAGGTCCATGGTCACGTCACTGTCCGGGTCCAGCGCGGCGTCCCACAGGTCCTCCGCCTCCTCCTCCTGGAGCAGGTCCAGCAGCAGGTCCGCCTCCTCATCTGAGAGCACGGCCAGGACCCAGACCCGGGCGGGAGGGTCTGGGATCAGGTACTCCCGGCCGTCCAGCCGGAAGCCCAGGGGGGTGAGGCGCCGGTCCCGCCAGGCAGCCTGACGGGACGGGATCACCGGCCGCGCTGCGCGGCCTGGTGCGCCTTCCAGTGGTCACCGATTGCGTGCAGGATCGGCAGCACGTCCTCCACGTCCATGGGGTCGTCCCGGTCCAGCAGGCGGCTGGAGAGGATGGTGCGGCCCGGCTCCTCCAGGCAGTCGTCCAGGAAGTTCAGGGCCAGCTTCACCTTCGTGCCCGCCGCGGTCCGGCGGGACTGCACGGGCGCCAGCTCAGCCACCAGCGCGTCCTTCGGGCGCTTGGCCGTGTACTGCACGCCGTCCAGGATGAAGTGGTACGGGGGGAGCCCGCCTGTGCTGTCGGTCTCCTCCCCCCGGGCCGCCTTGGACGTGAACTCCGGGATGCTGCCGCCGCCGGAGACGACGGGGCCGGACACGGGGGTGGTCATCAGGTGCTCCAGGTGGGTGCGGGGACGGGCGCCGACGACAGTAACCGCGGGTGCCCGCCCGGTGACTGTGCGGCTCGCCGGATCAGCCGGACCCGGGGATGACCTCCTGCATGGCCCGGCGCAGGAACGGCCGCCCCGTCCGCGCCTTCACCTCCATGGTGTAGGAGCCGCGCATGTGCCCGCGCACCTGGTGCGCGGAGACCGTGTACGCCTTCCGCCCGCCCTTCGGCTTCACCGTGTGGGCCTTCACCGTGTGGGCCTTCACCATGTGCGCGGGCACGGTCACCGTCTTGGCCGTCACCCCCTCATGGACGGCCAGCGCGTACTCCACCGGGGTGCCCACGCGGCCGATGATGACCATGCCCCGGCTGCCCACGTCAGAGGAGACGGCGTGGGTGATGGAGGCCCGCAGGTTCCCGGTGTCCACCGGGCACAGCAGCACCGCCTTGTTCCTGATCTGCCGGGTCGTCCGCATGACGTAGCGCGTCACGGACCCGCTAGGGCCGGTGAGCGCGCGCTGCAGCTGCGCCTGCGCTATCTCCAGGCGGACGGTGGCCGGCACCGGTCAGTCCGCCGCGGGACCGTCCGTGCGATCCTGCACAGACGTCTCCGGGCCAGCTGCGGCTGCGGCCTGAGCGTCCTGCCACTCCGTCAGCCGGGCACGCTTCTGCGCAGCCGTCCCCGCGGTGGACAGGTCCGCGTCCCGCAGGGCCTGGTCCAGTGCCGCACCGGCCAGCGGCTTCTCCTCACCCTCCGCGTCCAGCAGGGTGAAGCGCCCTTCCGCCAGCGCGGCCTCCACCAGGGGGGTGCGGGTCAGGGTGACCTCCGCCCCCCAGGCCAGGCCCAGCATCGGGGTCTCACAGCGCACGCGCACATCAGCCACGGGGTTCTCCTCACACGACCTGGACAGTGACAGTGGTGGCCCCGCCGACGATCCCGCCGTCAGGGCCCAGGGGGGGGTACGCGCCCAGGACCACGGCCACGTCCTGGTCCTGCGCGTAGTTGCTCATCAACGCCTGCCGGATGATCGCGGCATCAGTGACCGCCACGGCTGCGGCTTCCTGCTCCTCCTCCATGGGCGGCAGCACCGCCTCCCCGGCCACCTCCTGGATGACCGGCGCCGGCCGGACCACGCCCACCTCCAGGACCACGGCCCACGCCATGTCCTCCAGCGCGCGGGGGAGGGCGTCCTGCTCCGGGAACGCGGCGGAGGGGTAGAGGCTGACCAGCCGCACCCACAGCTGCCCGCAGCAGCCGTCCGCCTGGTCCATCCCCCGGTCCAGCGCCGGCGCGCCACCGGACACCACGGCGGCCGCGCAGGGTGTGGTGATGCCCTGTGGCTGGAGCTCGTCGTACAGGTCCAGCACGCAGTCCAGGACCGCGGCCAGGACGGGCGCGGCCACTGGGTCCGCCACGGTGGACTGCGTGACGCACAGGGTGGTGCTCACAGGACGGCCAGCACGCGGTGACGGGCCGCGGACGGGCTCCAGAAGCTGGGCGCCTCCGGCAGGCCCGCGGGGTTCACCGCCCGCAGCCACTGGTCCACCAGCGTCACACCGGTCAGCCCGGCGTCCGCCAGGTCCTCAGGTGCGGCCAGGGACAGGCCGATGCCCTGCCGGGCCACGTCCCGCGTGCGGGACGGCAGCTTGCAGGACGCGTCCGCCGTCATCGCCTTGGCCAGCTCCAGCGCGTACCGGCCGGCCGCCAGGTTGGCGTCCCGTGGCGCCTCCTGCCCGCGGGTGTACTGCACGGTCCACCGGGGCGCGTACACGTCCTGAGCCACGGGCCACCCCCCGCCGTCCGTGCGCACCAGGGTGCCGTCCGGGTCCAGCAGCCACCGGTCCCCCGGCATGGCCACCCCGTCCAGGATGACCAGCGCCACCTCCTTCACTGGCCCCCACGGCAGCCGGAACGCACGCTGCGCGGCGCACCCGGCCAGGCCGCCGGACACCCCGGCGGTGCTGACCGCGTACCGGCCGCCCCGCGGGTCGTAGAAGCTGGGCCGCGGCGGGGTGATGAATGGCGCCACCACCAGCTCACTGGTCCCGAACCGGCGCCCGGACAGCGCCCAGAGAGACCGCGCCGCCCAGGACGCCGCCGCCGCCTGCACCTCAGCGGGCAGGGCATCCCACTGGGCCCCGAACGCGGAGACGTCCGGGGCCCAGCCAGGAGGCACCTGGGGTGCGGGGGCGGTCACGGTCAGGCGGCGAGTGCGACCAGCCCGGCGGTCTCCGCCGGCGGGGCCACCTGGACGGCCTCCATGTGGAAGTGGTCCCGCTCCCCCACCTCAGCAAGCAGCGGACCGGGGACCGGGGCCTCCGCGGTGCCGCCGGTGAGCGCCACGTCGTAGGGCCCCACGCCCCACTGGCTGCCCTCCCGGGTGTTGGACGTGACGGAGAAGCTGGCCGCCCCGTTCTCGATGGTGAAGTCCCCCAGCTTCCCGCCGCGCAGGAACGGGAGCAGGAAGTAGCCGTAGGAGCGGCCGCCGGCGCACGCCTGACCACCCAGGTCGGACCACACCTCCAGCGCCCAGCCGCCCAGGATGGGAGCGCCGCCGGACATGCGGAAGCCGACCGCGGCGGCGGCCTTGTCCACCACGGTCTGGCTGCCGGTGATGAGGGAGATGAGGTCCGGGTCCACGCGCGTGAACGCCACTTCCGCCTGCATGGAGGTGAGGGTGGAGTCACCCTGCTCGTTGAAGTCCACCTCCCCCGCGGCGTTCGTCACGCTGATCGCGTCCGCGTCCTCGTACTGCGGGCTGAGGCCCACGGTCACGAAGCCCTTGGACACGCGGACGGAGGTGGGCCCCACCACGGGGGCGCCGCACTCGTCCAGACGGGTGATCCGCATGCGGCGGCCGCGGATCGGGGCGAAGGTCTTACCAGCTGCCACGGGATGCTCCTGGGCGTCTCAGGTTGCGAGCGCCCGGCCCGCGGCCAGCAGCGTGTTTCGATCCGGAGGGTACCGCCTGAGGGGGGCCGGAGCCGTTCAGGCGGGCGGTGCGGCTACGGGTGGCGTGCGGGGTCCGGCCGGCCGGTGCCAGGGAAGATGCCGCAGTACCAGTACGGGTCCTCCACGGTCTCCTGCTGGGCGCCCGCGGCCGGGTAGCAGGTGTTCCGCACCCGTTCGTGGCCCCAGACGGCACCGTAGGCCACCACCGGGGTCCACAGCAGCAGGCCCGTGGTGAGGACGGCGGCGATGCCGGTCAGCAGCCGCCTGTTCGTGTGCGCGGTCTCCGCCGCGTCCTCCGCGGCGTCCGCGGCCGCGTCCGCCAGCCTCTCCGCCAGGTCCCGGGCCAGCCGGTCCTCCGTGAACAGGCTGTCCACCACGTCCAGCCGGTCCATCAGCTCCCGGATGGTGTCCAGGTGGTCCTCATGCTCACCTGCTGCGCTGCTCACTCCTGCACCCTCTGCTCCGGGCCCTGCTGCTGCATGGGCGTGATGCGGGCCACGATGGAGGACGCGGGGTCCTCCGGGTCCAGGTCCTCACCGGGGTACCAGGAGGCGTCCAGGGCGCCGGCGTACTTCTCCCGGAGCCGCCGCACCTCCCGCAGCGGCAGGAGGACCTGACCGCGGGGCACCCGGTTGCCCAGCTGGTAGTCCCGCAGGGAGGCGCGCAGGTCCTGCACCTGCCGGTCCAGCTGCCTGTTCTCCGCCTTCACCTCCGCCATGTCCTTCACGTGCATGTCCCGCATGTCCCGGATGGACGCCTCGTAGGAGTCGATGCGGCCGCGCATCTCCGTCAGCAGGGTCTGCAGGATCGCGGCGTTCGCACCCGCCTCCACCACGGACAGTTCGTTGCTGCGCTTCGTCTGCTCCGCGTGCCGCACGTCTGACTGGTCGTCCCGGCGCTTCATCCGGTAGGCGATCAGCTCCCGGAGCCCTATGGCGCCGGCCACGGCCACGATCAGCGCCACCCAGCTCTCCACCGTCACAGTGCGGCCGCCTGGCGTGCGTTGTCCTGCATGTTCCGGTGCCACAGCAGCAGGTGCCAGTAGGCGAACCCGTTGAGCGCCGCGACCAGGAGGTACACCAGGGTGCCCAGCTGGGAGATGTTCACCAGCGCCAGGTCCACGGCGAACAGGAGCCAGGTCACCAGGGACAGCCAGGTGGCCACGCTGGGGACCACCTCCCAGCGGTCCGTGTACAGGCTGGCCACCATGGCGGCGCCGTAGACCAGCAGGCCCACGCCCAGTGGCACGTCCCCCAGGAAGTGCACGGACGCCAGCCGGTAGGACGGGTTCGCGGGGTTGTCCAGGATGGTGTCCGGCATGAGCAGCCGGACACCCACGGCCAGGTTGAACAGGGACGCCAGGACACGCGCTGACGTGACGCGGGGGTACATGTGCCCTGGTGGGGTGGGGGGCAGGAGACGCACGGGCTGTCCTCTGAGTGCAGGAGTGGGGGCGGCCCAGGTCCCCGGGTTGGGGGACCTGGGCCGCAGGGGTGGTGCTACGGGGTCAGGCGTTCGCCGCCTGGGTGGCACGGAACTCCGCCAGGCGGGCCCGCTTCTCGTCCGCCCGGCCGTCCGTGGACAGGTTGGCGTCCCGGAGGGCCTGGTCCAGCGCCTCCCCGCGCAGCTCCGCGGGCTCCGGGAGGGTGGGCGGCGCGGCCGGGGTGTCCCCGTCCGGGTTCATGGCCGGGGGCTCCACGGCCTGCTGCGCGCCACGCTCCACGGTCTGCTGCACGGCGTCCGTGAGGGTGGTGGCCGGCATGGCGTCCTCCGGCACCTCCCCCGTGTCGATCGCGTGCTGGAGGTGGACGGTCCCGCCGTTCTGGCGGAGCGCGTCACCCTCCACGTTCCCGCTGTCCACGGACGTGGCCTCCCCCGGGCCGTAGCCGGCGGCCACGGCCACCTCCTCACGGACGCGGAAGCCGCCGGTGACGGTCTCCACGGAGTCCGGGTCGGTGCCCGCGGCGTCCAGGAGCTTCCGGGCGGTCTCCTGCTGGTCGCCGTTCTTGACGTAGACGGTGACGAACTCGCTCATGCTGGGTCCTCTCTCAGGTCAGGTCAGGGTGACCAGGACTGCTGCCAGCCCGCAGGCGTGCCCCACGGACACGATGCGGACCGCGTGGGCGCGGGCCTCGTTGGTGGACCGGTCCAGCGCGTCTGCGGGGTTCTGCGGGGTCAGGCGCTCCTGCGCGCGGACCACCTGCACGGGGCCGGTGGCGTACACCCACACGGTGTCCGCCGGGGGCGCGCTGCCGCCGGGGCCGGTGCCCAGGTAGCCGGTGCCCAGCGCCAGCCGGGTCCCCACCTTCGTGCGGAGCTTCCCGCCGGCGGAGTCCGCCATGCCGGCCAGGACGGGGGCCAGGACGCGGGGCGCGTGGATGACGCCCACGGCGCCGGACTGGTGGCCCAGCCACGCCTCCAGCAGGCCCACGGCGTGCGCGGGCTTCACCGGGTCCGTGCCGTGCAGGACCTCCGCGGAGGGGTCCGTCAGGTACGGGGACTCCACACCGTCCGGGAACACGTCCCCGGTCCAGTAGGCGCGCTCCACGGCGTACTGCTCAGAGAGCTGGAACCGGACCTGCGCCAGCTCCTGGATGCGCTCCAGCTCCACGCCCACCGGCTTGCACTGCTGCCCGGCGGCGACACCGAACGGGGCGGCGTCCACCCACGGGATGCCGTCCGTCAGCGGGAGGGTGAAGTCCCCGGGGCAGTTGATCGGGTACGTCCCGGCCACACCGCAGGAGCTGGACTCCCACTGCACGCCCATGGAGGCCCGCTTGTCCGTGGAGTCCACCACGGTGGCCGCGGAGTACAGCCCGTAGCCGGTGGACTCCGGGACGGGCTCCTCCACGATGAGCCGCTGGCCGAACAGGGGGGTGGTCATGCTGCTGGTGCTCCTTCCATGACGTGAGGCCGGGGAGCCGGTGGGCTCCCCGGCCTCACGTCAGACGGGCGGTGGGTCAGACCCGGGGAAGGGTCAGGCCGCCGCGGAGCTGGGGATGGTGGCCTGGGCGGCGGTGACGCCGTTGGCGCTGATCGGCACCGTGTACAGGCGGGAGTCGTGGCCCAGCTTCGCCACCAGCAGCTTCTCCTCCGTGAAGAGGCCCACGTACTCGTTCTGGGCCAGGCCGGCGGAGTCGTACACCGTGTCCAGGCTGATGACCTCGCCCATGCCGCGGACCCAGGTGCCGGCCGCGTAGAGCATGAACTGCAGGGTGGTGGGCCACGCGGCGGCCGCGGTGGCGGCACCCAGGGTGGTGTCCTGCCAGTCGTAGACGAACTGGGGGACGATGCCGCGGGCGGTGAACCACGCGCGGATCATGGCGTCCGTGACGTCCAGGGCGTCCAGGCCGGAGCGGAACGCCAGGTCCGCGCGGAGGGCGCCGAACACCCACGCGGGGAACACGGCTTCCAGGGTGGCGCCGCGGGGCATGCGGTGCTTGTACCGGTAGTCCTCCACGCCCAGCTCCACGGCGTTCAGGACGGGGGCCACGCCGCCGCCCTGCGCGGCGAACGGGGCCACCACGGTGGAGCCGGCCACCATCTTCGCGATGGACTTGGCGCTGATCCGGTGGGCGTGCGCGGCCAGGGCGCCGCGGACCACGCGGGCGGTCAGCTCCGGGTACGCGGTGTTCTGCAGGATGGAGTTGGTGATGCACAGCCCCTCCACCCCGGCGCGCACCTCCGTGAAGTCCGGGCAGTCGATCTTGTAGCAGGGCTTCGTGTCCCCGGCGATGGCCTGGGCCTCCGTCTGGGAGAAGCCGCGGCCCACGCCGGAGTAGATGTCGGAGAAGGACGGGCCGGGGGTGAACCGGATTCCGCCGCGCCGCACCTGGATCTCCGGCAGGTCCAGGAGACCGTCCGCGGCCTCCAACTCCACCAGGTCGTACAGCGTCTCGCTGGGGGCGCACCAGCCGCCGGCGGCCACCAGGGACCCACCGCGCAGCCGGGACTCCTGGGCGGCGAACTCCAGGACGTGGCTGTCCGTGGTGTTCGCGGCCACCAGGTTGGCGTCCACGTCCTTCCGCAGGATCGCGATGCCGTGGCGCATCTTCACCCGCGCGGAGCCGGGGACCACCGTCTCCGGGTACTCGCTGGCCCGGCGGCCCACGACGTCCGCCACGTCCTGGATGGAGTCGAACGTGCTGTTCGGGGTGACGCCGGGGGCGTCCGGGGCGGCGGTCAGGGAGACCGGCCGGCGCTGCGGGGCGGTGGCGGCGTTCGCACGCGTGCCGACGTCCGCGGCCCGGACCCGGGTGGCGGCGGTGGCACCGGTGCGCGCGGCCGGGGCGGCGGGGGAGGCGGTGACGGCCTCCGGCTGCGGCTCCACGGCCTGCGCCGGGTCCGTCAGCTCAGAAGCGTCGTTGGGGACCACGACCTCCTCCGCGGGGGGCTCCTCCACGGCGGGGACCACGACCTGCTCACGGGCGCCGCTGATGCGGGCCCGGCGTGCCTCCGCGGCCTCCTCCCGGCCGGCGGAGACCTCACGCACGCTGGCGATGACGCCGGCGACGCGCTCCGCCTCGTCCGCGTCCTCGTCCGTGGGGTGCTCCATGCCGGCGATGGACTCCACGACGGCGACCGCCGCGGCCTCCAGGTCCGCCAGCTCCTGGTCCGTGAGGACGGTCAGGTCCTCCGGCGCCTGGAACGGCTCCGTGGCCACGGGCGCGGTGAACACGGTCAGCAGGTAGCCGGGGACGTCCCGGGGGATGCGGGGCAGCAGGGTGGTGGTGGACCGGGAACGGGTCACGGCGGGGTCTCCTGAGGGGGGTGCGGTGCCACGCGCCCGGCCCTCAGCCAGCGATACGCCTGCTGCGGAGGGTAACCGACATGCAGAGCGCCCGCCTACGTGTCCTGAGCGACACGCGGGCGGGCGCTGTTCTAGCGGAGGGGTCCGTCAGGACCGGGGAGGCCAGTTCACGCTGGCGTGCGCGTAGATGGGCCGCCCGTCCCGGTCCACCCGGCCGGTGGGCCGGTACACCTGCCCCCGGATGCGGAGGCCCTTCGTCCCCGGCAGGGAGGCGGGCTCCGCCACCTTCCCGTCCAGGGGGCCTCCCAGCAGGGACACCCGCACGGTGCGCTGCGGTGCGCTCATGGTCTCAGCTCCTCAGCTGGTGCGTGTACGTACACCAGGAATGTACGGGAGGGTGGTGGGTCAGACCACCGCAGCCGCGGGGGTTCCGGGCTCAGCGGGTAGGCCCTCCAGGCGCCGGGTGTGTTCGATCATGCAGCGGACGGCGGCCAGGGACTCCGGGGACAGGTCCGCGGCACGCAGCGCCACGGACCGCACGTCCTGATCCCGCATGGCGGCCAGCAGCTCCAGCTCCGCGGTGATCCGCGCACTGGCCTCCGCGTCGAAGAAGTACCCGGGGTCCACCCCGAAGAAGGTGGCCAGCCCCTCCAGGTGCCGCTTCGTGGGGTTGTCCCGCGCCCCGTTCCGCAGCTGCCACAGGTAGGTGGCGGAGATGGTGGGCAGCTCCTGGGTGCGGAGAGCGGTGGCCACCTCCTCACTGCTGTACGGGCCGCGGCCAGCGGGGTGCACCGTGCGGAACAGGCGGTCCAGCTTCTCCGCCAGGGTGTGCGGTACCGGCTGGTCGTCCTGCTCCGCCACGTCCAGCTCCTCTCACCGCGCCCCTGATGACGCTGGCCCATTCTTGCCGGAGTCCACGCTAGTTGACTACAGGGCGCGCTGGTCTCCGCGCCAGCTGGTGACGGACGGTGGCACTCCGTGGTTCGATGGGTGCGCCCCGTTAGCTGGGATGGAGGAGGACCCCGTGCGCTACCCCACCACCGCTGCCGCACTGCTGGCGACTGCCGTCCTGGCCGGCTGCTCCAGCCCGCCCCCACCGGACGCTGCCGCCCCGGTCACCGTGACCGTCCCGGCGCCGTCCCCCGCGGACGGGCCCTCAGATGAGCACGCCGGGCTGGGCACCCCCCAGCCCGCGCCCACCTGGGATGCGGCCGCGGAGCAGGACGCCCGCCTGCTGGCCCTGGACGCCATGCGCGCCTACGCCCAGCCGGACCGGGACCCGCAGACCTGGTATGAGGTGCTGGCCGGGCACCTCACCGCCACCGGCCAGGCAGAGCAGTACGGCACGGACCCCACCACCATCACCGCCCGCACCGTGCGGGACGCCACGGTCACCTCCCCCTCCGCGTACCTGGCCACCGCCCAGGTGGACACGGACGGCGGCACCTACGCCGTGCTGATGGTCCGGGAGGACGGCGCCAGCCCCTGGCGGGTGGAGCGCATCACCCCACCGGCCCGGTGAGCACCGCAGGAGGCGTGACCAGGAGCGCCGCGGCCCGGTACGCGCTCCCCGCCCTGGGCGCCATGCTGGTGGCCAGCCCCGTGTTTTTCCTGATCCTCCTGCTGATCTTCCTGACCGTCATGGCCCAGGATGACGCGGACCAGCAGACCCCCTGCGCTGCCACTGGCGGTAGCGTCTCCGTGTCCGTGTCCGGCGTGCCCACCGGCTCCGTGGCCGGCTACTCCGGCGCCCAGCTGGTGGGAGCAGCCGCGATCATCCAGGCCGGAGCGGACGCCGGGTTCTCCGTCCAGGGCCAGACCATCGGCGTCATGGTCTCCATGGGGGAGTCCACCCTGACCGCGGTGGACCACGGGGACCTGGCCGGGCCGGACTCCCTGGGCTGGTTCCAGCAGCGGGACCCGTGGGGACCGCGGGAGGTACGCCTGGACGCCTACGGCAGCGCCACCATGTTCTTCACCGGCGGCCGCGGCGGACAGCCCGGCCTCCGCAGCGTCCAGGGCTGGGAGACCATGGCGCCCACCATGGCCGCGCACCGCGTCCAGCGGAACGCGGACCCGAACCACTACACGCGCTACTGGGGCCCCGCCACGCAGGTGGTGAACGCCCTGGCCGGAGCGCAGGTCATCACCACCCCCGTGGTGGACGGCGCCGGCGCTCTGCCCTGCGGTGCGAACCCGCCGCTGCCGCCCGCCGGTGGGGCGTCCTCGCAGGGCTGGACCCTGCCCGCCGTGGGCCGCATGACGTCCCCGTACGGGCCCCGCTGGGGCACCATGCACAACGGCATCGACATAGCCCCCGGCCTGGGCCAGCCCATCTACGCGGCCGGGCCCGGCGTGGTCATCCGGTCCGGGCCCTCCACCGGCTACGGAAACCTGATCGTGGTGGACCACGGGCGGGATGAGCAGGGCCGTCAGGTCCTCACCCGCTCCGCGCACATGTACCCCCAGGACCTCATGGTCCGCGTGGGAGACCCCGTGGTGGCCGGCCAGCAGATCGCCCGCATCGGCTCCTACGGAGACAGCACCGGCCCACACCTGCACTTTGAGGTGCAGCTGGACGGCCAGTTCACAGACCCCGTGCCGTGGCTCCGCGCCCACGGCGTCCCGCTCACCTGACCCGCATCACCCCACCTGAGGAGGACCCCATGCCCACGCCCACCCCCGCCACCATCCCCACCTGGCCGCGCATCACCGCCACCGTCCGGGAGGACGGCACCGGTGAGGTGAGCATGCCCGGCCGCCCGGACCGCCCGGTGGCAGCGCCGGACGTGGCCACCGCCCGCACCAGCGCCCTGGACCACGTGAAGGACGTGGCCGTGGAGCTGCAGCGCGCCGTCCGCGTGGACACCTACGACCCGGCCGGCGCCTGGGTGCTGTACGTGCACCCGGACGGCCGCGTGGAGGAGGCCGGGCTGGAGCCCCCAGCCCGGCCGGGGACGGCGGAGGCCGCCGGGTCTGTGCGAGTTCGCACAGACCCGCTGCCCCAGGAGCCCGTCTGGCGGGCCGGTGACCAGGCCCCGGGGACCCGGCACTCCACGCTGGGGGAGCTGGACCCCCTGGTGGGCCGCCCCCGCCACGCGCCGGAGGAGGAGCCGGCACCGGCACCCGCGGAGACCGCCCCGGACGCGCTCCCCACCCACCGGGACTGGCAGGCCACCCAGCCGCCCCGCCGCCCGGAGCACGCGCAGCAGGGCTGGCAGGGTGCCGTCCGCCGCGGCACCGGCGGCCTGGTGAAGCCCAGCCCCTCCCGCGCAGAGATGACCTGGAGGCGGAACGTCCAGACCGTGCAGCGGTCCTACGACGGGCCCCGCACCATCGTGGTGGCGAACCCGAAGGGCGGAGCGCCCAAGACGACCACCGTTCTGGCGCTGGCCGCCACCCTGGGTCAGCACCGCGGCGGCGGAGTTCTGGCCTGGGACGCCAACGAGAACAGGGGCACGCTGGGACTGCGGGCCATGGCCAACCCGGAGCAGAAGAACACCGCGGTGGACCTGCTGCGGGACCTGCCCCGCTTCACCGGCCCGAACGCGCGCATGGGGGACCTGGACAACTACGTGCGCCCGCAGGGGGATCAGCACTTCGACGTCCTGGCCTCCACGGAGGACCCCAGCCTGCGGGACGCCGTGGACGCGGACGGGTTCGGCCATGTCCACGGCCTGGTGTCCCGCTTCTACCGCCTGGTGATCGTGGACACCGGGAACTCCTCCATCGCGCCCGTCTGGCAGGCCGCGGTCAGCGCCGCCCACCAGCTGGTGGTCCCCATGTCCCTGGGAGAGGACACGGTGGACCACGCCGCGTTCATGCTGGAGCAGCTGCTGGACGCCGGGCGGGTGGACCTGGTGCGGAACGCGGTCACCATCCTGGTCCGCGCGGAGACCGCCGCCGCCGTCGGTGAGCGGGTCCGGGCGCAGCGGGACCTGGCACGCCGCGTGCACTCCCACTTCGGGAAGCTCACCCGCGCCGTGGTGGAGGTGCCCCCGGACGCGGCCCTGGCCGGTGGCCGGCCCATCGACTACCAGGCGATGAGCCCGCGCAGCCGGTACGCGTGGCTGCAGGTGGCCGCGGAAGTCTCCCGCGGTCTCTGAGCTGGCACTGTTGCGCGTGGCGTTAGCTGGGATAAAGTCACGGAGGCGGCACCGACCGTCACCAGTTGCTAACCGGGGGGAGCGCGGCATGACGAACCCGTGGCTGACCCGCCCAGCAGAGACGGTAGAGCCGGTGGCGGAGGAGCCCCCCGCGGCCCCCGCCACCGGCCCCACCACGCCGCACGGTCCGCTGGTCACCATGCCCGGCCCGCTGCGCGTCCAGCAGGTGTTCCACCAGGAGCCCGTGAGGCTGTGGCTCACCGGCGCGCACGGCGGAGCCGGGGTCACCACTCTCTCCGGCCTGCTGGACGGCTACGACGGGGAGCGCACCTGGCCCGGCATCCCGGTCCCCACCCTGTTGGTGGCCCGCACCAGTCTGGCCGGGCTCACCGCCGCCCAGGCCGCCGCCCGCCAGTGGGCCGGGCGCGGCGTCCCGGCCCTGCAGCAGGACCTGCTGGGCCTGGTCCTGCTGGCAGACGCCCCCGGCCGCCTCCCGCGGCCGCTGCAGGAGCTGGCCGCCCTCATCACCGGGGGAGTCCCCCGGGTCTGGCGGCTCCCGTGGATGGAGGAGTGGCGCGTGGGTGAGCAGCCCCGCACCCAGCCACGCCCCGTCCGCCACCTACTCCAGGACGTCTCCGCCCTGGTCAACCCCATCACCGCCCAGGAGGCACCCCGTGCGTGACACCCTGCACACCCTCACCGTGCTGGCTGTGGAGCAGCCCACCCCTGTCCGGCCGGACGGCATGGAGGGGGTGGACACCGGCCTGGGCTACCTGGCCTGGGGCCTCACCATCGCCTGCGTGATCGGCGTCATCGTGACCGCCATCCTCATGGCCCTGCAGCACAAGCACGGGGAGGGCGGTAAGCACGCCGGCTCCCTGGGCTGGGTCATGGGCGCCGCGATCATCGGCAGCTCCGCGGGCCCGCTGGTGACGGCGCTCCTCTGATGACCCGCACCCAGCCGGACACCCCGGAGAAGGAGGCGGAGCGCCCCGGCACGCTCCGCCGCGCCTGGCACCACCCCGGCACCGGCTACCTGGCCGGCACGGTCCTCCTGGCCGTGGTCCTGCTGGGGCTGTACACCGTGTTCCTGGGGAAGGACCCGCAGAACGCCCCCGTGCCCACGGCCGTGGCGCCCGCCCCGGCCACCGGCGCACCGGACGCCCAGCCCGGGGACTGCGCGCAGCCCGCAGGCCCCCAGACCGTGCCCATGACCCCGCCCGCCGGCGGGCAGTGGGAGCTGGTCGGCTTCCTGGCCGTCCCCAGCAACCCGGACGCCGCCGGGCCCGGCCAGGTGGACCCGGCCACCGGGCTCCGCTCCTGCTTCGCGCGCACCCCGGAGGGCGCCCTGTACGCAGCGGCCAGCTTCCTGGGCGCCACCACGGACGCCCGTCAGCTGCCCGCGGCCGTGGACACCATGACCACCGGCCCCGGCCGGCAGGCCCTGCTGGACCAGCTGGAGGATGACCCGCAGCGGGTCACCGGCACCGGCGCCCGCTACCAGCTGGCCGGGTTCCGGGTCACCTCCTACACGGAGGACGTGGCCAGCCTCAGCCTGGCCGTCCGCGGCTCCAGCTCCGCCGGCCTGGCCTCCGTTCCCCTCTCCCTCATCTGGGAGGACGGGGACTGGCGCGTGGACCTCCCCGCAGACGGAGACGTGGCCGGCCGCGCCGGGCAGCTGCCGTCCCTGACCGGCTACGTGCCGTGGGGGGCCTGAGTGCCTGAGCCGGACTGCGGCCTGGTGGACTTCGGCTGCAAGGCCAGCGCCGCGCTGGATGACGCGTTCACAGACCTGGCGAACAAGCTCATCGCCGGCCTGGGCCAGGCCACCACCTCACTGGCCACCTTCTGGATGAGCGCCCCCACCCCGGAGGTGGCCACCCCCGGTCCCGGCGGCGGGGACGCCTCCGGCACGGTGAACTTCCTGGAGGGGTCCCTGCGGTGGCTGGTCCTGTCCGTGGCCGTGCTCTCCGTCCTGGTGGCCGCCATACGCATGGCCCTGGAGCGCCGCGCGGAACCCGGGAAGCAGCTGGTGCAGTCCCTGGCCCGGCTCATCGCCGTCTCCGGCGCCGGGCTCACCGTGCTGCAGCTGTGCATCACCGCGGGGGAGGCGTACTCCACCTGGATTCTGGGCCGGTCCACGGACAACTTCGGGGAGGACCTGGTGGCCATGCTGAACCTGGGCCCCGGGGACGTGGAGAACGCCACCATGACCGTCATCATCATCATCGGGGTGGCGCTCACGGCCCTGGTCATCAACGTGGTGCAGATCATCCTGCTGGTGGCCCGCGGGGGGCTGCTGGTCCTGCTGGCCGGGTCCTGGCAGCTGTCCGCCGCGGCCACGAACACGGCCATAGGCCGTAACTGGTTCGACAAGATCACTGGCTGGCTGCTGGCGTTCACGCTGTACAAGCCCACCGCGGCCACCATCTACGCGGCCAGCTTCCAGATGGTGGGGAACGCGGACGGCGGGGACAAGCTCACGGAGTCCACCTCCGGCATCGCGCTCCACTTCCTGTCCCTGCTGGCTCTGCCCGCCCTGCTCCGGCTGATGGTGCCCGCCGTGTCCGCCGTGTCCGGTGGCGGCGGCGGTGGCCTAGCGGCCGCGGGCACCGTGGCGGCCATGGCCATGCCCTCCGGCTCCGCCGTGGTCCCCCGCGGCGCCACCCGGGGAGCAGCAGCCGGCGGCACCGGTGGACCTGGCGCCCCGGGCGCACCCGGCGGCCCCGGCCCGTCCGGCTCCCCCACCGCCGGCGGCGGAGGCCCCAGCGGAGGCCCCAGCGGTGGACCCGGGGGCAGCGGTACGGCAGCAGGCGGCGGGGTGGCCACCCTCACCCGCGGCGCCGCCGTGGCGCAGGTGCTGGGCCAGAACACCGCCAGCGGCGCTGGCGCACCCGACCAGGACGACGACGGAGGACCCAGTGGCAGCAAGTAGCACCGTCCAGGACCGGCCCACCCACGGGAACTACCGGCGCCCAGAGACCCCCGGCATCGGGCACCTGGGCCGCCTGGGCACCTACGTCCTCCTGGGCGCCTGCGTGCTGGTCATCCTCACCCTGTCCCTGGCCGGCATCATCCCCGCCCTGGTGCTGGCCGGTCTGGTGGCCCTGTTCCTGGGCGCGCTCACCCTCCGGGACCGGCACCACCGCTCCGGCCTCCAGCGCATCGGCGCCAGCGTGGGCTCCCGCCGCGCCCGCCGCTCCGGCTCCCACCTGTACCGCTCCGGCCCGCTGGGACGCACGGACTGGGGCACCTTCCAGCTGCCCGGCCTGGCCGCCCCGTCCCGCCTCTCAGAGGGCCGGGACTCCTACGGCCACCCGTTCGCACTCCTCCACGTCCCCGCCACCGGCCACTTCACCGTGGTGCTGGAGTGCGAACCGAACGGCGCGCAGCTGGTGGACCGGGAGCAGGTCACCCGGTACGTGGCCAACTGGGGCGGCTACATGGCCAGCCTGGGTGATGAGCCCGGCCTGACCGCGGCCTCCGTCACCGTGGAGACCGCCCCGGACACCGGCACCCGCCTCCGCACGGAGGTGCGCAGCAACCTGCAGGGCCCGCCGCGGCTGTCCCACACCGTCCTGGAGGAGATCGTCACCAGCTACCCGGCGGGGCAGGCCAGCACCCGGGCCTGGGTGGCGCTCACGTTCACCGCCGCCACCCGCACCGGGGGGAAGCGCCGGAACGCGGAGGAGGTGGCCCGGGACCTGGCGTCCCGCATCCCGAACCTGGCCGCCGGGCTCCACACCACCGGCGCCGGCGCAGCGCGGCCCCTCTCCGCCGCGGAGCTGTGCGAGGTGATCCGCACGGCGTACGACCCCCGGTCCGGGCCCGTGTTCGATGAGGCCCGCGCCAGCGGTGAGCCCGTGGAGTTGCGCTGGCAGGACGTGGGCCCCGCCGGACACCACGCCGCCGTCCCCTACTACCGGCACGACGGCGCCGTGTCCGTCACCTGGTCCATGTCCCAGGCCCCCCGCGGAGAGGTGTATGACTCCGTGCTGCAGGAGCTGCTGTCCCCGCACACGTCCGTGGACCGGAAGCGCGTCACCCTGCTGTACCGGCCCATGGACTCCGCCCGCGCCGCCCGCATCGTGGAGCTGGACAAGCAGAACGCGGACGCCCGCGCCAGCGTGGAACGGCCCTCCGCCCGGAACCTGGCGGCGAAGGAGTCCGCGGACAAGTCCGCGAAGGAGGAGGCGCGCGGCGCCGGCCTGGTGAACTTCGGGCTGGTCGTGACCGCCACCATCCTGGACACCCCCGCCCGCTGGCGCTGGGAGGAGCAGGAGTCCTGGCGCACCCCGGAGGAGCACCTGGCGCTCCGCGTGGAGGACGCCCGCGCCGCGGTGGACAACCTGTCCGCCACCGCCCGCATCACCCTCCGCCCCGTCACCGGCTCCCAGGACTCCGCGTTCTCCGCCGCCCTGCCCCTGGGCCTGGTCCTGCCGGACCACCTGGCCCTGCCCTCCGTCATCCGGGAGTCCCTGTGATCGGCCGGAAGAAGAAGCCCGCCACCGCCCCCCTGCCCGGCCCCCGCGGCTGGAAGGGCCACGGCCGCGGAGAGGCCACCTACCTGCAGCCCGCGGACGAGTTCCGCGGCACCACCGTCCAGGTGAACGGCCTGTACCCCTGGTCCGTGGGCGCCGGCACCCCCCTCATCGGCGTGCCCCTGGGCCGTCACCTGGGCGGCGGTGGAGGCGCCACCGTCTGCTGTGACCCCATCGCCTGGTTCCAGCGGGCCAACCTCATCAGCAACCCGTCCGCGTTCATCCTGGGGAAGCCCGGCCTGGGGAAGTCCACCGTGGGCCGCCGCTGGATCATCGGCCTGGACGCGTGCGGGGTCATCCCCCTGGTGCTGGGAGACCTGAAACCGGACTACGTGGCGCCCATCCGGGCCATGGGCGGCCAGGTCCTGTCCCTGGGCCTGGGCCGCGGCAGCATCAACGTCCTGGACCCCGGAGAGGCCACCGCCGCGGCGGAGCTGCTGGAGACCGCCGCCGCGGCCGCGGAGACAGACGGGGACACCGCCCGCGCCGCGGAGCTGCGCCAGTACCGCGCCCAGATCGTGGCGGACGCGCACGGCCGCCGCGTCACCATGGTCTCCGCCCTGGTCACCATCCGGCGGTCCGCGCCCCCCACAGACCGTGAGGAGTCCATCGTGGACCGGGCGCTGCGCGTCCTGGACCGGGACCACCAGGGCATCCCCACCCTGCACGACCTGCTCCGCGTCATCCGGTCCGCACCCCCGGAGGTGCGGGAGGTGGCGATCGACAGAGGCAGCACGGAGCGGTACCTGCAGATCACGGAGCCGCTGGAGGCCACCCTGGTGGGCCTGTGCGGCGGCGTGTTCGGGGAGGTGTTCTCCCAGCAGACCACCACCCCGCTGCGCCGTGACCGGCCCCTGGTGTTCGACGTGTCCAGCGTGGATGACTCCCAGGAGGACCTGCAGGCCGCGCTCCTCCTGGCGTGCTGGTCCGCCGGGTTCGGGATGGTCAACATCGCGCACGCCCTGGCGGACGCCGGGCTGGAGCCCCAGCGCCGCTACTTCACCGTCCAGGACGAACTGTGGCGCCCGCTGCGCGCCGGCCGCGGCATGGTCCGCCGCGTCAGCGCCCTGTCCAAGCTGAACCGCCAGCGGGGCACCGGCCAGCTGTCCATCACCCACAGCATGGAGGACCTGGAGACCCTGCCGGATGAGGCAGACCGCGCCATGGCCCGCCAGCTGGTGGCCGCCTCCGGCATGGTCGTCTGCGCCGGGCTCCCCGCCAGTGAGATGCCCATGCTGCGGAACGTGGTGGGGCTCTCCGCCGCGGAGGAGGAGGTGCTGGTCTCTTGGACGGACCCCCCGGCCTGGAACCAGGCCGCGGGCCGGGAGGAGCCCCCGCCCGGCCGCGGGAAGTTCCTGGTGAAGGTGGGCGGCCGGCCGGGCATCCCCGTGCAGGTGGTGCTCACCCGGACGGAGCTGGCCCTGAACAACACGAACCACCGGTGGACCACCGCCCCGGTGCAGCTACAGAAGGAGGCCGCGGCGTGAGCGCGGACCGCACGGAGGACCTGCTGGCGGAGCTGGACGCCCTGCTGGCGGAGGGAGAGCAGCCGGACCCGGACTGGGACGCCACGTACGACGCGGCCACCTGGACCCCCGCCCTGGCTGAGGATGACCGGCCGGTGGACGTGGACTCCTACGGGAACCCGCTGGTGACCGCATGGGACCGGCCGCCGCACCGCCCGTGGCCCCTGCTGGGCATGGAGCTGGCATCCGTGGAACGCCGCCCGGACTCCTGGGAGCTGCTGGCGCACTACTACCTCACCCGGGACGGCCAGGTGCTGCAGCTGCTGACCGTCCCCCGGCGGCCGCGGCCCGCGCCCCGCCCACCCGTCCTGATCGTGGATGAGCCTGTGCAGCACTCCTGGCTGCAGAACCTGCCCGCCGTCCAGATGCCGCAGCTGGAGCCCGCCGCGGAGCCGCGCATCCCCACGCAGCCAGAGCGGCCCATCCCGCTGCCTGCGGAGTACCACGGCACCCTGACCATCCCGGAGGACCTGCCCGCCCTGGTCCGTCGCCCGGACGTCCCGTACGCCCGCCCCGTCCAGTGGGAGATGCAGGAGCAGGTCCGCCAGCGCACCCAGGAGTACCTGGCCCGCGCGCTGGACGTGCCGTTCCCGCCAGCGGGGCCGACGTGGCAGGAGCAGGTGGAAGCCGCCGGCCAGCGCATCATGGGCCAGTGGCGTGAGGTGATGAACTCCGTCACGGAGCACGTCATGTGCGCGCACGACTGGCTGCGGGACGCTGGGGTGATCCCGGAGGAGGAGCCCGTGGACCCGCGGGCCCGCGCCCTGCACCGCGGCACCGGCCCCGCCCGGCCGTCCGGGCAGAACGCGCACGCCCCCCGCCACCACGGGGCGCGGCAGTGAGCGTCACCAGCCGCCGCTCCGGCGCCAGCAACACGGAGGCCGTCCTGCTCTGGGCGGGCATCAGCCTGGTGGTCCTGGTCGTCGGGGGCGTGAACCTGGTGACCCGCGTGGGCTGGTGGATCACCCCCGGCGGGCCCGCGCTCCCCGGGAACCCCGTGGCCCTGCTCCTGGGCGTCATCCAGGGCGCCGTCCCGTGGCCGCCCCGCGCCCTGGCCCTGGGCATCGGCCTGGCCGCCCTGCTGCTGGGCGCGGGCGGGCTGCTTCTCACCATGTGGGCCCGCCGCGGCCAGAAGCCCAGCGTGGACCGCGCCGGTGCACACCTGGGCCGCGGGAAGGACCTCCGCGCCCTCAGCCGTAAGGGCGCCACCGCCACCGCCCGCCGCCTGGGCGTGGACGGCTACGTGGGCCAGCCCCTGGGCGTCACCGTGGCCGGCGGGCAGCCCCTGTACGCCGGGGTGGAGGACGTGGCCCTGCTGGTCGCCGGGCCCCGCACCGTGAAGTCCTCCGCCTACGGCATCCCCTGGGTGCTGAACGCCCCCGGCTGGGTGGTGGCCACCAGTAACAAGCGGGACCTGTGCGACGCCACCCGGGACCCCCGCGGAGAGCACGGCCACGTCTGGGTGTTCGATCCGCAGGGCATCGCGGGGGAGCAGCCCACCTGGTGGTGGGACCCGCTGAGCTACGTCACGGACGAGGTGCAGGCCCAGAAGCTGGCCCGCCTCTGGGCCACCAGCTCACGGGACGTCGGCGCCCGCACGGACGCGTACTTCGACAACGCGGCCATGGAGCTGCTGGGGAACCTGCTGCTGGCCTGCGCCGTGGCCCAGCGGCCCATCACCCAGGTGTACCTGTGGCTCACCACCCCCGCCGACGATGAGCCCGCCGTCATCCTCCGGAAGTCCGGGCAGGGCTACACGCTGCAGGCCGCCGCCCTGGAGGGCATGGTGAACCTGAACCCGAAGCAGCGGGACGGCGTGTACGGCGGCGCGAAGGGCATGTGCTCCTTCCTGACCTCCCGGGCCGCGGCCCGCTGGGTCACCCCCGCCGCGGGGGACCGGCGCCGCCAGTTCTCCCCCGCCCGCTTCGTGCGCTCCGCGGACACCCTGCACCTGCTGTCCCGGGAGGGGGAGGGCTCCACCGGCCCCCTGGTCACCGCGCTCACCGTGTCGATCACGGAGGCCGCGGAGGCGTACGCCAAGGAGAGCCCCGGCGGCCGGCTCCCCATCCCCGGTGTGTGCGTCCTGGACGAGGCTGCGAACGTGTGCCGGTGGAAGGACCTCCCGGACATGTACAGCCACTACGGCTCCCGCGGCATCCTGATCCTGACCATCCTGCAGTCCTACTCCCAGGGCGTGGAGGTGTGGGGCCGGGACGGCATGCGCAAGCTGCTGTCCGCGGCGAACGTGCTCATCTACGGCGGCGGCGTCCGGGAGACGGAGTGGCTGCAGGAGCTGTCCCAGCTGCTCCCGGAGTGGCGGCCCACCACCGTCTCCACCTCCTACGCCAAGGGGCAGCGGACCACCAGCCGCTCCACCCACGCGGAGCGCCTGCTGGACGTGCAGGAGCTGTCCAGCCTGGCGAAGGGTAGGGCGCTGGTGTTCTCCTCCGGCGCCCCGCCCACCCTGGTCCGCACCGTCCCGTGGATGGACGGCCCCCACGCGGACGCCGTACGCGCCTCCCAGGCCGCCCACGACCCCGCCGGCGGCGCCCGTCCCCCGGCCGTCAAGCATGAGCCGGACGTGCCGCCCGTGGCTGAGGTGCGGGCCCGCAGCCCCTGGGTCACCCCGTGATCGTCCCCCCGGACGCCTGGGCCGGGTCTGTGCAGGACCGCACAGACCCGGCCCTGGAGGCCCTGGCCGCGTCCGTGAAGCCCCGCCCCCGGCAGCCACCACCGCCACCGGAGGAGCCCCCCGCCCTCCAGTTCCCGGACTCCCCCACCTGGGTCCAGGACTGGCTGGCGCCCTTCTACCGGCGCGCGTTCGGGCAGAACCGCGTGTGGTGCCAGACCTGGTGGGAGCACCCGGAGGCCGTCCTGACCCTGGACGCCCTGTGGCGCGCCTGGGAGCACCTGGGCCTGGACGGGGCCACCGGCATGTCCGTGTGGCTGCGGGACCACTACCGCCCGCACATGGACGCCCTGACGGACCCGGACGGGCCCATGCGCTCCTGCACACCGGAGCGGCACCAGGACCGCCCGGAGCCCCTGCCTGTGGGGAAGCCACCGGACGGTCTGTTCAGCTGAGCACGCAGCAGAGCCCCCCACCCAGACGGGTGGGGGGCTCTGTGCGTCACGGGGTCACGGTGGCCCCGTGCACGCTACCGGCTGCGCTCCTGCTCCTTCCCGCCCCCGCGGCCCAGGAACTTCCGGGCCCGCGGCGCGCTGGCCGGCGACTTCGCCACGGCAGCAGACCCCGGCGTCCGCTGCGCGGCCTCCGTCAGCTGCACCGCGGTCACCGCCTCCGGGCTCAGGCCCGCCCGCCTGGCGTCCAGGGACCGCTGCGCCCGCTCCTGAACGCGCGGGGACAACACCCCGGAGTCCACCTGCTGCTGCAGCCACTGGTCCGCCAGCGCCGGGTTCCCCTCCACGTCCTTCGGGGACAACCACTCCAGCGGCACCGGCGGCCGCCCAGCGGCCACGTCCGCCTCCCGCTGCAGGTCCAGCAGCGGCTTCATCTCCGGGTGCAGCACCTCCCGCGCCGGCATCACCAGCGGCAGGTCCCGCTCCTCCTGCACCAGCTCCGCCACGGACACGGCCGTGAAGAACTCGTGGCTGGTCTCCACGGTCACCACCTCCGGCAGGTCCTCCCGGCCCGCCCACTCCGCCCCGTACCGCTGCTCCAGCTGCTTCCGCGCCAGGTCCGCCGCCACCACCGCCTCCGCGGCCGCCCGCTCCTGCCGCTGCCGCGCCAGGTCCTCCGGCAGCACCCCCAGGTCCCCCCGCTCCCGGTCCTGCGGCCGCACCGCCTCCTTCACCTGCCTGGTGGCCTCACCGCGCGTGCCGTCCTGCCCGGCCGCCCGCCGGGACTCCTCCTCCGCCTGACGGGCGGCGGCCTGCACCTCCCGGGCGCGCCGCTCCCGCAGGGCCGCCACCGCGGTGGCCCCCAGCCGCATGGCGGCCTGCAGCTCCTCGTCCACTCCATCGTCCTCAGCCACGGTGCCTCCTCATCGCTCCGCGCCACCGCGCTCTGCGGTGGTGTCCTGCACCCGCCGGGCCCTCTCCAGGTCCGCGGGCAGCACGTCCCCCACCCGGCGCACCGGGGGAGCGGGCGGCCGCGGCGCTGGCCGGGCCACCTCCTGCACCGTCCCAGCTGGGGCCAGCGCCGTCTCCGGGGCAGGCAGCACCTGCCGCACCCGCTCCAGGTCCTGCCGCACCGCGGACGCGATCTGCGCGGCCCGCTGCGCATCCCCCACCGCCAGATGCGCGTCATGCAGCGCCCGCGCCATGTTGGTCAGCTGACGCAGCAGCACCGCCTCCGCCACCGGGCCCCGCCCGCCGTGCGCCGCGGACGCCAGCAGCAGCGCAGCACCCCGCGCGGACGGCCCGGACGGGCGCCGGCCACGCGTTTGCCACGCAGGCACGTGCGCGGACCGGGCCAGGGCGTCCGCGGTGGCCGCCAGCGGCCCTGGGGTGGTCTCCACCCGCCGGGACCAGGCGGCGAACGCGCCGGACGTCTCACGGGCCACCCGCGCCCACTCCGCCACGTCATCCACGGGCACGCGGCCCAGCCGCTCCTGCACCTGCTCCAGCTCCGCGTTCACCTGCTCCCACACGTCCGCGGTAGGCACCCGCGTCTCCCGGCCCGGCGCCGCCGGCCGCCGCTGCGTGCGCGCTGCCTGCCACTCCGCCACCGCGCCCTGCGCAGCCTCCGGGCTGTCCGCCCAGTCCTCCCGCAGCCGCGGCAGCGTCAGGTCCTTGGCCAGGTGCCCGCCGCCGTACCACACCGGCCGCTGCCCGGTCCCGGACGGACGGACGGCCACGGAGTACCCGGCCACCACCTGGTCCGTGCCCGTGGCGTACCGCGGCCGCACCAGCACCCGCTCCGCCCTCAGCCGGCGCACGAACTCCGCTTCATCCCCCGCGGCGGCGGCCGCGGCGCGCACCGTCCGCGCCAGCGTCTCCCGCTCCGTCTCCGGGGCACCCGCGGTCCGCGCCCGCGCCAGCTCCGACGGCTTCACCCCGCGCTCCCCACGGCCACGACTGCGGGACTCCAGCACCTCCAGCCCGTACTTCTTCTCCAACTCCCCGGACACCTTCTGCGCGCGCACCTGGTCACGCCACACGTCCGCCCGGGTGCCGTCCTCACGCACCAGGTCCACCACCAGGTGGACGTGATCGTTCCCCGCCTTGGACAGGCCGTGCCGGACCGCCACCCAGCGCACCGGGGCCTTCCCGCCGGGCTCCGTCTCATCCCCGCCACCGGAGAAGCCCATGCGCTCCATGAAGTCCGTGGCGATCTCTGCCCACCGCTCATCCGTCAGCTGCCCCTCCTCCGCGCGGAGGGACAGGGAGCAGTGCCAGATGTGCCCGCCGGGGACGTCCACCCCGTACAACCGGTGCGGGGCGTCCAGCTCACGCGCGATGCTCAGCGCCGCGTCGTGGGACAGCTCCTCCTCATCGAACCAGGCCATGATGCTGGAGGACCCCGCCACCAGGTGCGGCTCCGTGTGCTCGTTAGACCGGCCTGGCCCCACCAGGTACGCCATGAGCCCACCCGGCCGGGTGCCCCGGGTGATGTTCGGCATCACCGTGCCCACCGCTTCCCGCAGGAGCAGTCGATCAGCTCCCCCCGGGCGGACGGGTCCCACATCGGCACGGACACGCGCCGCACCGTCACGGTGTGGCCCAGCCGCCGGTGCCACCACGCCCTCACGGGCGGTACCAGGAGGTGCCGGTGCGGTGCCCGTCAGCCACGCGCTGCAAGTACGCCGGCCAGTCCGTGATGTTGGTCGCGGACGCCGCCGCGCGCAGGTGCCGCGCGATCAGGTCCCGGTCCCGCTCCTCCTGGGACACGTACGCCGGCGCGGCGGCAAACTGCTCCACCACACGGATGGGCAGCGTCACCTGCCAGTCCGTCTGCGTCCCGTCCTCCGCGCGCACCAGGATGCTGGGAGCGGGGGAGAACCCCACCACCACGCCCTCCGCCATGGGCCGGTGCTTCATCTCCGTGTCGTACGCCGGGTGCACCTGCACACGGCGACCCAGCCAGTCCCGCGCCTCTGGGCTCACGCTCATGTCCGCTCCTCCTCCAGTAGCTGCCTCCGGTACGCGTCCAGCGGACCGCCCACGTCCTCACCGTGCAGCCAGCCCATGACCTCCGCGATGGGCGGGTGACCGGGCGGCATGTCGCACACCCCGTGGTGCCCGAACCGCTCCCCGCACAGCCCCAGGGACAGCGCGTGGGCCACCACCAGCTCCCGCCGCTGCGCCGCCGTCACACCGGCCCCCGCAGCAGCCTCAGCACCCGCTGCGCCATGAAGTACCGCACCGCCCGCGCCTCCGCGGCCGCCTCCTCCGGGTTGCCCTCCTCCGGGCTCTCCGCGGGTACCGCCGCCATGCTCTGCGCGCTGACCTCCTGGCAGTACGCGCGCACCCGCTTCACCGCCGCCGCGTCGTCCGTCTCCGGGGTCTCCGCCTCCTCCTGCCGCTTCCCCAGCAGGCACCCCTCCAGCTTCCCGGTGTCCGGCCAGCACACCGGCATCCCGGCGCCGTGACCCGTCCCGCGGGTGTCCCACACGCAGTCCAACGCCGGACACTTCCGCACCGGCTCCTTCACCTCCAGGAACACCTCCACCGGGGTGGCGTCCACCGCGTCCCGCATCATCACGCGCACCGCACCGCCCACCGGGTAGCCGTCCGCGAACACCTGCGCCTGCTGCCGCGCGTTGCTCCGCCCGCACCGCTGCCACGTCGTGGCCGCCTGCCACGCCTGCTCCCCAGGCCGGCGCAGCTGCACCTGGTACTGCGGGTCCGGCTCCCCGCTCACTGCGCCACCAGCCCGTCCGGCGCGGGCAGCCACGGCCGCGGCCACAGCACACCCAGCCAGCGCATCCCTGCACACCCGCAGCTCGCGGTCACGCCGGTGCACCCACCGGCGCCGTGCCGGGCAGCGAAGTGCCCGCACTCCTCACACAGCGCGCCCGGCCCGTACGGCGGCTCCGCCTCCACGGTCCCCATCAGCTCCCCGCCTCCTCAGCGCGCCGCGCGTCCTTGTACGCCTCCATGGCCATGTCCCAGCGGGCCAGTGCCGTCCCCAGCTGGGTGGCCGCCCCGCACAGCTCCAGCCACGCCCGCTCCCGCGCCGTGGCCACCCCCACGCCACCGGCGCGCAGCAGGTCCAGCGTGGCCGCCATGACCGCCCCCGCGTCCGTCGTCAGAGCCACCGGCAGCTCCTGACGCTCCGGCGTGGTCACCCGCCCACCCCCGCAGCCGCCAGCGCCTCCAGCGCCTGGTCAATCCGGCCACCCGGACCGGCCACCTCCCGCAGGTGACGCAACTCCTCCCGCACCTCCACCACCGGCAGCTCCCCCACGTTCGCCCGCCGCGCCAGCTGGTTCAGGTTCGTGGCCACTCCAGACAGCTGACGGCGCACCGCGAACAGGTCCACCATCAGCTGCTTACGCTCCGCCGGCAGCACCCCGTCCCGGGACAGCGTGGACTCCACCAGCAGCCGCGGCACCGTCACCCGCAGCTCCCCAGCCAGCAGCAGCAGCTGCGCCTCCTCCTCCGGGGAAGTGGTCACCTTGTGCCGCCCAGGACGGCCACCCGGCACGTTCGCGCGGCGCTCCCGGGACAGCTCCCGCCCCGGCTCCCTCACCTCCCCACCTCCCCGTACCGTCGCCCCAGCCGGTGCCGCCCGAAGTGCCACCGCCACCGGCCGCACCACCTGCCGCTCTCCACGTGGAACGCCCCACAGTGACGCCGCCTCACGCCGCCCACCCCTCCACGATCAGCCGCACCATCCGACCCTCCTCGTCGTACTCCGTGGTCTCCTCCGGCGGCCGCACCTGCCGCAGACCCTGCGCCCGGTACTCCGCGATGAACCGCCGCCGCACGTCCCGCCACCAGGCGGCCTCCACCTCCGGCATGCGCCGCATCCACTCCGCACCGGACAGGGCGCGCACCGCCCCCACCCGCTGCCGTGACCGGCCACCGCAGTCACAGTCCACGGCGTCCCACCCGGTGTCAGCCGGGCAGTCCCGCAGATGCTCCCGGCCCGGCCACGGCGCACTCACCGGAGCGGTCCTCCTCCGCACTCCTGCAGGATGCGCGCGGCGTCCGCACGCTGCTCCCGCAGAGCCACCTGCAACATGCGCCCCAGATAGCCGCACGCCATGGACAGGACCAGGACCACCACCGCCAGGACCACCAGCAGCACGTCCATCAGGACTCCGCCGTCCAGTAGCCCAGGTGCGCGGCCGTGGACCACGTGTTCACCGCGTCCAGGTCCGGCCGCTCCGGCAGAGGAGACCGCCCGCTGTCCAGCAGGGACTGCAGGAACACCGCGCGCACGTCGATCAGGTCCAGCACCTGCTCCAGCGGCACCTCCCCGCGCTTCACCTCCAGCACCAGCTCCCTGTGCCCGTCCGGCAGCGGCAGCGTCAGCCGCCCCGTCTGCATCACCTCCAGGCCCTGGATGCACAGCCGCAGCGCGTGGCTGGCGTACTTCGTGTCAAAGCCGTGCGCGGCCACCAGCTCCGGCCGGTTCGGGGTGTGCCGCGTGTCCTCCCCCGTGATCCGCTGACGCTGCGCCGTCATGTACCCCAGGAACCGCCGGCCAGCCTGCTGAGACAACAGGCTGGGACCGAACAGGCGCAGCTGCTCACCCAGCGGCGTGGACAGCAGCACCTGCTCCCGCGGCGTGAACAGAGGCAGCAGCGCCGTGGGGTTCCCCGTGGCCACCAGCGCCAGGTACTTCCGCAGGGAGTACAGCGTCAGGTCCGTGTCCCCATGCCGGGACCGGTGCCCCTCCGGGACCGTCCGCGCCACGTAGTGCTGCGCGTCCTCCCGGATGCCCAGCACCTGCTGCGGGGACTCCACGAACACACCCATCTCGTCGTGGTCGTCCTGCCCCTCCAGCGCGATCCCGTGCACCCCGGAACCCACCACCGTCCGCAGCACCTCACGGTCCCGCGCCGTCCGGTCCCCGTTCTCAGAGAGCCACAGCCGCGTGGCGTCCAGCTCCGTCACCTCAGCACCTCCACGTACGCGTCCGGGAACGCCCCGGTCATGCCCGACGCGGGCAGGTACACGGTCACGCCGATCACCCGCGCGGACGTGATCCGCTGCCGCACCGGGCCCACCTCCTCCTCCGTCTGCTCACCCCGGACCCAGGCCGCCACGTCGATGCCGTCCAGCGTGCCCTCCACCTCCGCCAGGTCCAGCCCGCACGGGTATCGGCCCGGCGCGATGTTGTCGCACGACCCGGACACCAGCAGCTCCAGCGGGTCCAGCCCAGACCGGTACACGTTCACCCAGCCCACCATCTTCTGACCCGCGTGACCGCCCTCCCGGGCCCGCGTGTACAGCGCCAGGAGCGGGACCCACTCCACGGCGCTGATCGCGCCGGCCGCGATGGTCCGCCCGTCCGCCGTCTCCCGGTCCATCCAGCCCGGCGTGCCCCGCACGCTGAACGGCAGCCGCTCCATCATGTCCGCCGCCGTCAGCGGCCTGTCCTGTGGCACTGGCTCCTCCGTCTGTCGTGTGTCAGCCCAGCGCAGCGATCCCCGCCAGGGGAACCACCGGTGTACGCCAGGGTCGCACAGCGTCACCCTGGCGTCCAGGGATGGGGCGCCGTTAGGGGCCCTATCCCTCTAGCTTGCTCACACCCACTCACCCACAGGGTTTCCCCCCAGCTGTGGACAGACGGAGTGGGGTGGCAGTGAGGGGAGGGAGCGCTACGCTGCGTGCATGGCGACCCCACCCACCCCAGAGCAGTACGAGGACCGGGCCAGGCAGCTCCTGGAGGAGCAGCTGGCCGGCCGGATGAGCACGGTGCAGGCCATGGCCCGCACCAGGACGGCGCTGCGTGAGGCGAAGGCCGTGGTGACGGAGCGGCAGAAGGAGGACGCTGAGGCGTACGCGGCGTGCACCCGGGCTGGGTGGACGGAGCAGGAGCTGGACCGCGTGGGCGTGAGCCCGCCGGAGGTGCGCGTGCCGGGGCGGCCGCGGAACAGGAAGCAGCGCGGGCAGGGCCAGGCGGAGACGGTGAGCACCGCGGACGGTGAGCACCGGGAGAACGCGCGGGAGGAGCAGCCGTGACCTCCCCGCAGGAGGATGACCGGCGGCGGGCGCGGGCGCTGCAGACGGTGCGCATGCCGCATGGTGCGCGGCTACCGCGGCCGCTGGAGCAGGAGCTGGTGGGGCGGGTGTACACCAGCCTGGAGGGTGCGGAGACCGCCGGCGTGGCGCGTGGCGTCGGCGTGGCCTGGGAGCTGGTCCGCGCTCTCCCGGAGACCGCTACCCGGGATGACGCGGTGGCGGCTCTGTTCCAGGAGCTGGGGAGGCGCGCGCCCGGCCAGTGGAAGATGCGGCCGCCGCAGGCGCAGCGGGGCAGCGCGCGGGAGGAGCAGCCGTGAGGGCGGCGCGCGTAGAGGTGACGGTCATGGCCCGCGTGCTGGACGGGAACGGGAAGGAGCTGGGCGCGGTGTCCCGGACGGTCACGGAGCCCGTGGACGCGGCCGGGCTCATGGCCTGGTACGCGCGGGCTCAGGGGCGCGCGTCAGTGCTGGTGCAGCATGCGGTGAACGCGCTGGCCACGGAGTAGCGTGCCGTCCAGTCACGGCCGTTTGATGAGAGGCTGCGGGTCGCTCCCGCGGATACGGCAGAGGGCCCCCACCGCAGCGCGGTGGGGGCCCTCCTGTGTGTGCTGGGTCAGTCGTCGCTGGACCTGCTGGGGATGAGGCAGTGGAGCAGGAGGACCACCAGGAGGGTGGGCCACCAGCCCAGTGCGGGGACCCACTCCAGACCCGGCTGGGAGTGGACGGCGCCCAGCAGGATCATCACGGGCCAGAACAGCATGACCGCGCTGAGGGCGGCCACCAGCACGTAGCCCAGGACGCTGACCACGGCCAGCATGACGGCTTTCACTCGTCGTCGTCCTGCACGCCCGCGTCACGGGGCTGCTGCGGTCCGGCGCCCACGACCCCGGCGGGGATGGTGGCCGGGTCTCCGTCATCCGTGCACGCGGGGGACTCGTAGATGAACGCCTCGTACTCGTCCTCCTCCCCGGAGTACCCGGGGGTCCAGTAGATGAGCGTCGGCCCGTCGCAGAACTTCTGCAGGGCGTGCTCTCCGCCGGTGCCCTCCACGCGGGCGGAGCCGGTGGCGGCGGGGTCGATGTTCCGTTTCGCGCAGCCAGCGCCGGTGACCATGACGGCGCCGGCCAGGGCCAGGGCGGTGGCGGTGCGGCGGGTGCGGGTGTTCATCACGTGCGCGGGTCTCCTCAGGTGGGGTGGTGTGCGTCAGCAGTGTGCAGTGGGTGGGCCTGGCGGGCGCGGTGGCGCGCCCGCCAGGTGGGTCAGGAGGTGGTGCTGTCTCCCTCCCCGAACCGCTGCAGGTACTCCACCAGGGAGACCCGCTCCCAGCCGTGTCCGGTGGCGTCCGGCTCCACGTCCGCGGCCACGTCCTGGGTGCCCCAGGTGGCCCACACGGCGTCCTCCTCCAGGCGGACGCCGGGGGTGTAGTACCGGCCGGTCATGGGCGGCGCGGCCCATGAGCGCATGCCGTGGAGGCGGGACAGCTCCTCCTGGACGTCCGGCCAGCGGAGCTGGTCCAGCTCCAACTGGGCGGCCTTGCCGATGCGGGTGCTGAGGTGGGGCCGGATGAGCCGTGGGTCATCAGCCGGCCGCCGCCACCCCTTCGGCACTGGGGTGTCCTGCGGCCAGGCCACCCCGGTGCACTCCGTGCCGCGGGAGAAGGTGCCGCGCTCTCCCTGCGGGGGCCCGCCGTGCTCCGTGCAGAAGCGGTCCAGGAACGCGTCCCGGGCGTCACCGCAGGCGCGGAGCCGGGCCTGGACGTCCTCACGCCAGGCCAGCAGCTCTGGGCGGGTGTTCCGGTACACCAGGTGGGGGATGCTCATGGGGTCTCCTCTGTGTCGTTGGGGTGCATGACGCGGCGGTGGTCCGCCAGTTCCTGTGGGCTGGTCAGGGTCTCCCCGCAGGGGCAGGCGAGGGTGTCCCGGAGAAGCTGGGCACTGGTGCGCATGAACCACCTGGCGGCCAGCAGGAAGGTGGTCACGGTGAGCACCAGGTACAGCAGGTCCGTGAAGTAGCTGACGCCGCGGGCGGCCGCGTTCTGGCAGGTGAGGTACAGCCAGCCGGTGATGATGACGGGGGTGCCGTAGCGCGCCCAGTCCCGGCCCCAGCGGCGCAGCGCCAGGCCGCCCGCCCAGAGCACCAGCGGGGTCATCCCCGCCCCCTGTTCCGCTGGTACGGCCGGGGCTCCCCGTCCCGGACGCGGCGCACGCACTCCGCGCACAGGCGCTCCCCTGTGGGGGGCTCCGCGCCGGGGTGGCGGCGGGTGTTGATGGTGACCGCGGTGGGGTGGCGGCCGCACCAGCTGAGTGGCCGGCCACCCATGCCGCCGCGGATCGCGTGCCACGGTCCGGCGTGGAACTGCTCCGGCCTCAGGTCATCCGGCCGCCAGGGGCTGCCGGGTGCGCGCCGGTTCGTCCGCAGCCACTCAGAGACGGTGGCCTGGGTGCTGGTCACCAGTGGTAGTCCAGGCCCAGGTGGCGGGCCAGGGTGAGGCCGCCGGCGCGGGCGGGCTCACACGGCCAGCTGGTCATGGTGCCCTCCCCCCAGCAGACGGCGCAGGCCCACAGGTGCGGGGTGCCCAGGCCGTTCCAGACGGGGCGGTGGCACTCCGCGGGGAGGGCCACGCGCTCCTCCTCCGTCATCTCCGCGGCCAGGCGCATGGCCTCCGGCTCCGGTGCGGGCTTACGGGGGCCGGACGGCCCGCCCACGGCCTGCCGAACGGCCACGTACTCCCGGGCCTCCATGGCGGCGGCCAGGTACCTGGCGGGGTCCTTCGCTGCGGGGAGTCCGTCCAGGACGCGGCGGGCGGCCTGGAGGCGGTCTCCGTGGGGTGTGGTCACAGCTGCTGCAGCCTCTCTGCGTCTGCGTGGCCGATGCCGTCCACGTCCTGGATGGGGTGTCCGTCCGGGCGGACGCAGGTGGTGAAGAAGCCACCGGGGGACACGTACCGGACGCTGCACTGGGGTGCCCAGCGCAGGAGGGCCAGGCCCAGGCTGACGGCGCTGTCCCGGGTCAGGTCCAGCAGGCTGGTGGTGTCGCTCTCCAGCCGCAGCCCGGCGCCGGCCTCCACCAGCTCCACCGGTCCGTCTCCCTCATCCGGGCCGGTCCACAGGGGCGGCGGGGCCTCCTCCGTGAGGACGTGGCAGGCGCACGTGCAGTTGTCCCCGGTGGGGCTGCTGCACTCCGCGTGGTAGCCGATGGAGCACTGACGCCGGATGCCCAGGGCGCCGCCCTCCCGGGCGCAGCGGTCCGTGGCGGTCTCCGGCGTCTCCCCGTCCCGGAAGCCCAGCGGCGGGGTGTCCGCGGGGGACAGGAACCGTCCGTCCGGCAGGTCAATGCCGGTCTCCCAGACGTGGGTGACGCGGCCACGGACGTCCGCGGCCACGTGCCAGTCCGGGTGGTCCGGTCCCTTCTCCCAGGAGCAGTGCACGGCGCGGCCCAGGCGGGCCGGGTAGGCGACCGCGAAGCAGTGGCCGGTGTAGTCCGTCAGCTGCGGTGTGGGGTCCGGGTCTCCGGGCTTCCACGGGGCGGTGGTGGGGGTGGTCATGGGGTCTCCTTCGGTGCGGCTTCCAGGGCTGCGCGGACGTCAGCAGCCAGGGTGTTCAGGACCTGCTGGGCGGTGTAGGTGTGCACGTCCTCCTCCAGTACGTGGAGGGCGGGTGCCTGGCTGGCGGTGGGCTCCACGTGGCCGCCGTAGATCGCCCGCTGGATCACGCGGGAGGGCCGCGGCAAGCGCAGGGAGGGCATCTGTCCGCCGCCGTGGTGCATGAGTGCCAGGCGGAGGGCCCAGCACAGCAGGACCACCACCGCCAGCAGCGTCATCAGCCAGGTCACCCACGCGGCGGCTGCCTGGGCCATGTCAGTAGTCCGGGGAGGCCGCGGGGTCCAGCAGGGACTCCTCCGCGGTCTCCATGGCGGAGCGCAGCTCGTTCAGGTTGTCCACCAGCTCCTCCAGGTTCTCCAGCCAGGTGCTGGCGGCCTGGCCGCGGTCACCGTCCTGCCACTTCTCCGTGCGCTCCTCCCAGACGGCGCGGGCGCCGGAGGTGACGTCCTCCAGCTGGGACACCAGCTGCTCCAGGTCACCGCGGGCGTCCACCACGGTGTTCCGGGACTCCGCGATGCGCTCCAGCAGGGCGGCGGGGATGCGGAAGGGGTCAGCGGCCACGGTGGGTCTCCTGGGTGGGGGTGGTGCGGGTGGACAGGTCACGGTGCTGTGCGATGAGGTGCGCGCGGTGCTGGGCGGCGTGCCAGCGGGCGGCCGCCAGCAGGGGCTGGTCCTGGAGGAGGCGGGCGTCCCTGATGCGGCCCACCTGGTGCCGGTAGGCGGAGAGCCGGGCGGCGCGGGTGTTGGCCTCCGTCAGCCGCGGGGGCCGGTAGTAGTCCCAGCCGGCGGGCCACAGGCGCGCCTCCCGCCCGGGGCACGGCTCCTGCAGCGCGGACCCGTAGTCCGGGCCGCCCGCGTTCAGCCCTGCGCGCCCGCAGCGGCCGCACGTGTGCCGGTGGTGGTAGCCGTCCAGGTGGGGCCGGTGGCCCAGCTCCGCCATACGCGCGCTGATGCGCGCACTGGGGTCCTGCAGGCGCTTCACGGCCGGGCCTCCGCGGGGGCGTGCAGGTTCACCAGGTCCTGCAGCCAGGCCGGCGCGCCAGGCTCCTGCACGCTGGGCTGCAGCAGCGTGCCGGCCGCGCTGAGGTACGTGCGGGCGGTGGTGGCCCCGTTGGCGTACGGGTCCCCGGAGGCGGTGACGCGGACGCCGCGGACGGACGCCTGGGTGAGCACGCCGTCCATCCAGCGCAGCTCCACGCGGCCGGGCAGGAACAGGCGGCCCATGTGGTCCCGGATGACGTCCGCGCCGCTGATGGAGGCGTGCACGGCGTGGATGGTGCTGGTCTGCACGTACCCCACGGTGGGGCTGGTGGCGGTGGTCATGGCTGCTCCTCAGCAGTGGGGGTGGCGAGCGGTCAGGGGGTCGTGGTAAGCAGCTGGCGGCGCTCCGCGTCACGGTCCCGGTTGCACTGCCAGCAGTAGCGCCCGCCGTCTCGGCGGGGACGCCAGTCCGTGTGGCCACGGCCGCAGGTCTCACCGCGCGGGTGCGTCCGGGCGTAGTGCTCCACGGCGGTGATGCAGTCCAGGTGGGTCAGCTCCACGCAGAGCGGCGTCTGGCACAGGTGGTCCAGCTCATGTTCCGGCGGGATGGGCCCGCGGGTCCGCTCCCAGAGCACCCGGTGTGCCTGCCCAGCGCCCAGGCGGCCGTACCCGGTCTCCGGGTCCACGCGGCCCTGCCAGAGCAGGCAGCCGGAGTCCACGCGCAGCGGGGCTGGGGTGCGGTGACCGGGGATGCGGGGGAGAGGCTGTCCCTTCACCCAGCCGGAACGGGCACGGCTGCGGTCAGCCACCGGCGTGGTGCGCCCACAGCCGCAGTCACACAGGCCGGGTGCTGCGCCGGGAAGGTAGTTGCGCTGCACGCGCCCGGGGGAGCAGGTGGGGCAGCGGTCACCCTGGCCGCCGTTCCGCCGCCAGCCGTCCTGCCAGAGAAGCACCCGGGCCTCCTCTGCGGTGCCCTGAACGTGGCGGCTGGCTGTGCCACAGCCGTCACAGACCAGGACGGCCAGGTGTAGGACGGTCACGGGGCGCTCCAGGGTGCCCGGTGAGCCGCCCGGCGCGCTGCCCGCTCCTGCTCCCCCGGGGACGGCTCTGGGATGCAGCAGCCGCAGGCGGGGCGGTCCGCGCCCCAGGCCCGGCTGGGGACGTGCAGGTCCCCGTCCAGGACCACGGTGCGCCAGGTGTCCAGGGTGGCCGTGGCGCGGGCGCTGGCCTCCTCCAGGGTGATGCGGGCTCCGGCGCGCTGGGCGGCGGCCGCGGACTCCACGGCGTGCGCACGGAACGCGGCGGCGGCGTGCGGGTTGCGTGCGGCGCGGATCAGCAGCTCACCGCACTGGCGGGCGTTGGCCTGTCCGCCGTCCCTGTTTCGGTGGCCGTGGCCGCACTCCGCCAGGGTGCGGCGGTGGCCGGAGCGGAGGGCGGCCTGCCAGCGGCCGGAGGTGCCGGTCACGGCCAGGCGCATGCCCAGGGAGGCGGTCACCGGGTGCGCCGGGGGGTGCTGACGGGCAGGTCGTGCTCTGCGCAGTGGAGGCCGTCCCCGCCCGGGAGGGTGGAGACGGTGCGGCCGCAGTGGCAGTTCACGGGCCGGGGGGTGGAGTCCGCGGCCTCCGCCAGCTGGAGGCAGGTGCCGCAGCCGGGGTCAGTGGTGGTGGAGGGGTCCTGCGGGGTGATGCCGCAGAGGGCGGTCTGGCCGCCGTCCGTGGAGATGTGGCAGGTGCCGGCGTGCCACATGGGCCGTCCGGTGAGCAGGACGCTGGGTTGGGTCACGGTCAGCTCCTCAGCTGGTCTGCAGTGCGTACACCAGGAGTGTACGCACTGCGGGGTCAGTTGGCGTACTGGGCCTGCAGGCGTGTCAGCTCCTCCGTGGCCACCTCCAGCACGGGGCGGCGGGTGGTCCGTGCTGGCTGTCCCTCCTCCGCGGGCAGCCAGGTGTCCAGGGTGCCGTCCGGGTATGTCACCACCACCTCCCGGTAGTGCGCGGCCAGCTGCTCCACCGTCCAACTGGTGGCCACCTCCCGCTCCCACGCCTGCCGGCGCTCCAGCGCCGCGGCCAGGTGCTCCAGGCGGGTGGTGGGGTAGCCGGTGGCGCGGGCGGCGCAGCGGCGGCCCAGGACCAGCAGGCTGCCGTCCGCCGTGGTGCAGCGGAACTGGCGGGCGGACAGCTCCCGGCCGCACGCGTCACAGGCGGTGCCCTCTCCGCGGTAGATGCCCAGCAGGGTGGCGGAGCGGGGGGTGATGAGGGCGCGTCCGGTCATGCCGCAGACCATGGCACGTGTACTCTCCCGGTGTACAGCAGACACGCCCCAGCTGAGGAGCTGACCATGAGCGCCACCGTCCCCGCCCGCCGTACGCCCGCCCCCCGCCGGCCCGGCCGCACCACCCGCTTCCAGCCGTACTACAAGGTGCAGGTGTTCCAGCCCGGCATGTCCGTGTGGAAGCCGGTCAACGGCATGCACGCCACGGAAGCGGCCGCGTGGGCGGCGTGCCCGGAGGGGAAGGTGTGCCGGCTCATGCACTTCACCCCGGGCAGCCAGACCGTCATCACCCGTTGACCGGCTGCCCGCCGCTCATCTTCTCCGCCTGGGCGGCGCGGCGGCGGGCCTTGTCCTGGTTGGCCTCCAGCTCCACCGCGAACCAGCCCACGGTCAGCTCCTGCAGCCGGTCCCGGACGGCGCTGAACAGGGCGCGGTCCCGGACCACCAGCGGGTTCCGGACGGCACCCGGCGGCATGGTGTGGAACACCCGGCCCTCTCCGCGGCCGTTGGACCGCGTGGCGCGCACCCCGATGTTCGCGGACTGCGGGAACAGGCGCTGCAGTTGGACGGCGCGGGTGCCGCTGTAGTGGGAGCGCATCCCGGACTTACTCCCCGGTTCCTTGTGGTACCGGAGGCTGGGGACCACCGCGGCGGTGGCGCCGTCCCAGCGTGACCCGTACTGCAGGGAGTGGGTGATGTCGTCCTCAAACGGGCCGTACCACTCCTCCCGGCCCTCTCCCACGCGCTCCAGGAACAGGGAGTAGGGGAAGCCGGCGCGGGCCACCTGCGCGGCCTGCTTGCTGCTGGGGGCCACGGAGGACAGCTGCCCGCCCACGGTGCGCGCGTTCGTGGACAGCATCACCCCGGCCAGGCAGTCCAGGAACAGGGCCATGCCGCCGTGCTCCAGCGTGTAGCGCATGGACGCCCCGCTGCGGCGCAGGAACTCCAGGGTGTCGATGTTGTCGTCCAACTGGAGGACGGCCCAGCAGCCGCGGCGCTCCGCCTCCTGGCAGGCCCACTCCCGGCCGGGGAACGCGCCCAGGAACGCGCCGGGCTCCGGCGGGGCCGGGTTCATCCAGTGCGCGGCCGCGTACTCCTCCGCCCAGGCGCGGGGGTAGATGACCTGCGGGTGCTGGTCCGGTTCGTAGCCGGGGGCGTCCTGGTCTGACACCACCCAGGTGACGTCCTGCACCCCGGCGTCCTGGAGGACGGGCAGGAGGTGGCGGACGGGCCGCTGCCGCAGCTCCGGCCGGCCACCGGTGATGACGGCCACCAGGATGCCGCCGCGCTGCTCAGAAGTCGTGACGTACATCGAACACCCCCGGCAGCTCCATCAGGGCCAGCTGTGCGGCCAGGGCCTGCTCCTTCGTGTGGAAACAGACGTTGACCTGGAACCCGCCGTCCAGGGCGTCCTTCACGTCCCGCGGCAGGTCCAGCTCCGGCAGCCCGTCCTCCACGTCCCCGGCGTCTCCGCCGGCGCGCTCCGCGGCCTCCTCCATGCGGGCGGAGACCACCTCCCAGTCCGCCAGGGCCAGGACGTCCCCGAACTCCGCGGACAGGTCCTCCAGCTCCTGCGCCAGGCCGGGCAGGTCCCAGCTGGTGAAGTCGTGCGTGCGGTTGTCCGCGATCCGGTAGGCGCGGACCTCCTCCGGGGTCAGATCCTCCGCGATGACCACGGGCACGTGGGTGAGGCCCATGGACTGCGCGGCCCGGTACCGGGTGTGGCCCACGATGAGGTACCGGTCCCGGTCCACCACCAGGGGCTGCTGCCAGCCGAAGCGCCGGATGGACTGGGCCACCAGCTCCACGGCGCGCTCCGGGATGCGGCGCGGGTTCTTCTCCGCCTCCCGCACCTCCGTGACCGGCAGCTGCTGCGCCTGGGGGAGGGGGCGGACGGGCGTGGTGTCCGGGGTGGTCACTGGTCCGCGCTCCGCAGCTCCGGGTGCCAGGTGTGCCCGCACTGCGGGCAGTCCGTGACCAGGGTGGCGCGCGGCCGCGGCGGGTCCGCCGGCGGCGGCGGGTCCTCCACGGGCGGGGGCAGCGGCCGCTCCTCCCGCGCGGGCGGCGGGGGAGCGGGGGCGGTGGCCGGCGCGCTCTCCGCGGTGCCCCGGATCGCCTCCGCCGTCAACTGCTCCAGACCCAGGATGGTAGCCCCGCCGGACGGTGCGGGGGCCAGCTGCGCCAGCAGCACGTCCACGTTCTCCCCGTCGTAGCCGGTGCCCTCCAGGTCCGGGACCTCCGCCAGCAGCAGCGCCAGCGCCCCGTCCTCGTACGCGGCCAGGTCACTGGTCCGGTTGTCCGCCAGGAGGATGCGCCGCGCCTCCTCGTCGTCCACGTCCACGTACACCACGTCTAGGTGCTCCCAGCCCAGGCGGCGGGCGCTCATCAGGGTGTGGTTCCCGGCCAGGACGTAGCCGGTGCGGCGCTGGACCACGATGGGCCGGTACTGGCCGTGCCGGCGCAGGCTGGCGGTGATCTTCTGGACGTCACCGCGGCGCGCGTTCTGGGGGTGGGTCTCCAGGTTGTCCACGTGGACGGAGACGGAGGGCAGGCGGGGCTCCGCGGTGGTGGCGGTGGGGGCTTCGGGCACGGGCGTCAGTGTCGTGGAGCTACGCCAGCAGGAGCGCCAGCGCCACGCCCTGTGACGCCACGGCCACCAGGAGTACCAGCGCCAAGACCAGGCTCAGCAGCAGGGCGGTGATGGGGAGGAGGACGGGCAGGTCCCGCCACCACCCGGCCCACCGGTACCGGGAGCCCAGGGCGCCCCAGCGGACCGCGGCCCACAGGACCAGCGCGGACACCGGGTCCAGGCCGCCGTCCCGCAGCATCCGGCGCCACAGCTGGTCCACGCCCCGGGCGTCCGCCCAGGGCTGCCGCACGGGCAGCGGGGCCTGCAGCCAGTCCTCCCGGCGCCGGTTCTCCCGCTCTTGCTCCCACGCTTCCCGCACCGCCTCACAGCCCAGGTCATGGATGACGGCCGGCTCATCCCACATGCCGGTGCGGGGGACGGCCCACTGGGTGATTCGGGGGACGGTGGCGAAGTCAGTGATGAACCCCGCGGGCGCGGTGTACGTGCGGCCGGTCACCGGGTCCCGGAAGCACAGGGGCTCCAGCAGCTGCCAGCGGTTCACGCCGACGCGGCGGATCGCCACCTGGGACAGGAACGGCACGGGTCACTTCCCTCTCACGTAGGCCGGCCAGCCGCGGCCGCCGTCCCCGCTGGTCATCAGCCAGCGGGACAGGGAGTCCTCCGGGTGACCGGTGGGGTACAGGTCCAGCAGCCACCGGCCCCACGCGTCCGGCTCCCCGTACACGTCCGCGGTCAGCCCGTTCACCGCGGCCTGCAGGGCGTCCGCCAGCCAGTGGCCGGTGTCCGCGGCAGCGCGCGCCCACCCGGCGGGGTCGCTGCTCTCCTCCGGGGTGTCCACCCAGGTGAGCCGCGCGGAGACGCCGCGGGGGTTCTTCGTGCGCGCGGAGAGGACCAGGCCGGGCACCTCCCCGGTGTCCCGAGCCAGGCGCAGCTTCACCGTGTCCCCGTCCACGGCCCGCACCACGGCGGTCACGGTCCACTGCGTCACCGGGGTCACAGACACGCACGCACCGTAGTCGGGTGACCGCGGCGCGTGGCTCAGGCGCGCAGACTGGTGCGGCTGCTGGCTGGGGGCCGGGCACCCCCACCAGCACCTGGAGCACCCCGTGGCTGACCGCCGCCAGCTCGTCCCAGAGATCGTCCGCCCCGGCCAGCGCAACGGCCGCCACATCAACCACGACCCCCAGTCACTGCGCTATCTGGTGGCCCCCCGCGGGGTCACCGTAACCCCGCGCACCGTCCGCTGGGAGCGGCACTCCCCCACCCTGAACCAGGGCGGGCTGGGGACCTGCGTGGCGTCCTCCGGCGTGGCCGCGCTGTCCACAGACCCGTTCTGGCAGACCCTGCCCGCGGACCTGCAGCAGCGCCTGGCCCGGGCGTCCACGGCGCAGGAGTGGGCGGTGGAGCTGTACCGCCTCACCACCGCCGCGGACCCCTTCCCAGGCGCCTGGGAGCCGGAGGACACCGGCACGGACGGCCTGTCCCTGGCGAAGGTGCTGCGCCGCCTGGGCATCATCAGCGGGTACGAGCACATCACCACCCTGGCGGCCGCGCACGTGGGCATCCAGCGTGGCCCGTTCATCATCGGCACCGTCTGGCTGTCCGCCATGAACACCCCGGACTCCGCTGGCGTGGTCTCCGCCCTGGGCTACGACGAGGGCGGCCATGAGTACCTGTGCCGGGAGTACGACGCGGACCGGGACCTGTGGTGGATGGACAACTCCTGGACGGACGCCTGGGGGGTGCGCGGCCGGTTCGCCATGAAGTCCCAGACCCTGGCCACCCTGCTGGCCCGGCAGGGGGACGCCACCCAGTTCGTGCCCCTCACCGCGCCGGCACCGCAGCCCGCCCCCGCGGAGCCCGGCGGCCCGGTCGGGCCGGTGTCCCCGGTGCCGGTGGCGCCCGCGGTCCCGCCCGCGGACGTGGACGCGTGGGCCGCGCGGACGGTGGCCAGCCAGTGGCGGTCCCGCCGGGACCGGGCGGCCGCGCAGAGCTACCTGGACTGGCGCGCCCAGCAGTAGGCCCCGCACGCACAGGAGCCCCCGTCCAGGTGGGCGGAGGCTCCTGTGCTGTGACCGGTCAGGCCATGTGACTGAACAGGTGTTCCTGCTCCTGCCAGGCCAGCACCTTTGGCAGGTTCACGTCCGGCCCAAAGGCGATGAACGTGCCGTCCGCGGTGTCACAGCCGATCAGCTCCGCGTAGGCCCACCGGCGCGCGGAGTTCACCCGGCCCATGTGCACACCCTTCCCCCGCGCCTTCGCTTGAGACGCCAGCCTGGCCGCCGCTGGTCCCAGCTTCCACTCTGTGGTCCCACCCAGGAACAGGACGTCGAAGGAGTCCCAGGGCACCGGCAGGGCCTCCAGCCCGTCCTGTGCCACCAGGGCCGCCGGGTACCCCAGGGACCGGATCACCGGCAGCCAGGGCGCAGACCGGGCCAGGGTGGCGGCCGCGTCTCCCACCACGTCCGGGGCGGTGGCGAACACGCAGCGCGCCGCGTGAGCGGCCTGGTTCTGCAGCCACCGCACCCAGGCGGCGTCACCGGGGTACCCCTTCCCGAAGCAGCCGTTGTCCGCGCACCACACGGGGTAGTCCGCGGGTGACCGCCCCTCCGCGGGTGTGGCGATCATGCCGACCAGGCCGGCGCGCATGGCGTCCCGGGTGCGCTGCGTGGACGCGTTGGCGAAGTACCGCACGGCCGGTCAGGCGCCCTGCACGTGCACGGACAGCCCCGCGGTGGTCCAGGTGGTGATGACCCGCACGTCCGTGATGCCGGAGACGCCGGCCAGGTCCTCCCGCAGTAGGTGCGTCAGCTCCTCATGGCTGATCCGCTGCTGCGCGTAGGAGTCCAGGTACTTCCTGAGGGAGTGCAGTTCTAGGGTCCCGCCCGCGCATGTCCAGGCCACCTCCACCGCCCCGTGGTCCACCTCCTCCACGTGTGGGCACAGGTGCTGCAGTGCGCCGGTGACGGTGACGCGGACAGGGGCCTCCGCGGGGACTGCGGCGGGCAGTTCCCGGGTCACGCGATCACCGCCCGGCGGCTGCGGGCGCGGCTCACCAGTTCACCCACGGCCAGCGCCAGCAGGCTCATCCACACGGCCTTCACCAGGAACTGACCGCCCACCGCGGACGCGGTGAGTCCGAAGCCGGCCAGGGGCAGGAACACCAGGGTGTCCACCAGTGCCCCCGCGGCGTTGGAAGCCACCAGCGGCACACGCCAGGACCTCCGCGGCGGAGACGCCGGACCGGGCCGGTACGCGCCTCGCCCGGAGGAGTCCCTGAGAAGCGGCGGCGTGGCCGCTGCAGGGGTCCTGCGGAGGCTGCGCCATACGGTCAGGTCCACCAGTTCACTGACCGCAAATGCAGCAGCGGAGGCTACGGCCAGCTGCGGGCTGGCCGCCCAGGCGGAGACCACGATGCCGGCGGCGATAGCTCCCAGGACCCAGCGGAGTCCGCCGGCGCGGTCCAGCAGGTCCCGGAGACCCAGGGCCAGGCCGGCGGCGTACGTGCCGGCGGAGACGGTGAGCCCGAACCCGGCGGAGACCAGGCCGAAGTGGGCGGACAGGACGTTGGCCAGCACCACGGTGCCCAGAAGGGCGGCCGCTGCTACAGCGGGAAGGAGGGGGGCGCGCATGACGCGCAGCGTAGCTGGGTGGTCTGACTGTTCCCTCACAGCTCCGCCCCCGGAGCCAGCCCGTCCAGCACGGCGTCCCCGCGGGCCACGTAGCCGCGCAGCAGGGTCTCCTGCTCCTGCTCCGGGGTGAACGCCGGCGCCCGCCCTCCACGGCCGGAGGGGTGGCCACCCACCCACTCCACGGTGCCGCCGCGGGCGGCGATGCGCTCCAGCATCCACTCCAGGTCCGCCACGTCCGGCCGCTGGTGGTAGCCGTACCCGACGTGCACGCGCACGTGGGACTGAGCCCGCAGCTCCTCCGCGGCGTACCGGCCAGCGGCCCGCCACAGCCCGCTCCGCGGTGAGCTGGGGAGCCCCAGGTCCAGCGCAGACGCCCGCGCCAGGGTGACGGACCCGGCCAGGATCAGCAGCGTCGGCGGCGCCGTCCGCGGGGGCGGAGGGAAGCCCAAGCGGCCGGTGAACTGGCGCTGCAGCGGCGGCGCGGTCTCCGGCTCCGGGGACCAGCGCATGGCGTCCCCGGAGGTGGTCCAGTCGTGCAGCGCCCCGTCGATGGACGCCAGCACGTGCTCCACCCCGCTCACCGCGCCCCCTCCCGGTCCGCCTCATCGTCGTACCAGGTCCACGTCATGCCGGCCACGCGCTGCTGGTGCACCTGGCCCCGCCGTGGGTTGCCCTGCAGGTGCTCACCGGTGCAGCGGAGCACCAGCCCCTGCCAGGCGGTGTACGCGCTGGGACAGGACCGGACCTGGAGCGGCTGCTGGTAGAGCTGTGGGTCCGTGCGCTGGCTGGCCCACCACTCCTCGCTGTAGCAGCCGCCCAGTCTGCAGCCACACTCCCCGCAGGGGGCGTGGCAGAGGCGGCAGCGGTCCGCCTGCAGGTCAGGGGTACTCACCCCGGCCACCCGGCGTCCGTGTCCGGCTGGCCCTCCAGCCGGGCCGCCAGGCTGCCCACCAGGCGGCGCACGTTGTCCAGGTCGCGCTGGGTCCGCTCCTGCAGCCGCAGCAGCCCGTCCCGGCCGGTGAGAGCCGCGGCCATGGTCAGCTCCTCCGGGTTCCCCTCACGGGACAGCGCCCACATGGACGCCTCCCGCCGGTCCACGCCGATGCGCTGCAGCAGCCCCGCCAGAATCCGGGCGTCCTCCTGGTCCCGGTCACTGGCCGCCCGTCCCTGCCTGGCGTCCAGCTCCAGGTCCCGCACCTTCTTCTGCAGCTTCTCCGTGGCCTGCGCCACCTCCGCGATCCTCAGCGTGTCCAGCTTCTTCGCCAGCTCGATCACCACCGGCAGGGGCAGTGGCGCCGGCTCCCGCTTCACGGCCGCCACGCGGACGGTGCTGCGCACCTGAGCCACCGGCACGATCAGTCCCCAGCCGTCCGGCAGCTCCTCCCGGTGCACCACCCCCTCCGGTGCGATCACGTACCACTCCGTGCAGTGCTGCGCCCAGGCCAGGGCCTTCTCCGGCTGGCCCAGTTCGTGCAGCCAGTCCCCGCGGTCCACCTTGATCTCGTAGCCCACCAGCGCCTGGTGAGAGCTGCGGAAGTCCACGGCCAGGGCGTCCGCGCGGGTGCCCTCCACGGAGGGCACCTCATGCAGAACCACGCCGCCCCGGATGGAGTCACCGGTGCGCATGTGTCGCCGGTCGATGCGGACGCGCATGTCCGCCACCAGCGCCCGGCGGCCGGGCTGCGCGGGGGCGTCCGTGGAGGGCACCGCGGTCACTGGCGGACGTCCAGCTGGTCCGCCACGTCCCACAGGGCGCTGACGCTGATGTGCGGCCCGAACACGCGCCGCTCCTCCCCGGGCTCCGTGCCCTCCGGCCGCCACATGAAGAACTCCCGCACCTCATGCTCCTCGTACGCCAGCGCGGCGCCCAGCAGCCGGCGCACCAGCTCCCCCTCCGTCATGTGCGGGGACAGGTACGACTTCCCGCCGTGCCCCCAGGCCATGGCGCCGGTGAACGCGTCCGGCCGGTAGTGCTGCAGCTGGACGAACACCCGACCCAGCGGGTCCTCCTGGTCCACCTCCACCCGCCACCGGTAGGTGTCCGGCCGGTAGCTGATGCGGTCCACGACGGCCTGCACCCGCTCCAGCCAGGTCTCCTGGACGGTCTGCTCCGCGGGGGTCTGCTCGGTGCTGGTCACGTGCTCTCCTCAGTGGTGGTGGTGCGGTGGTCAGCACATGCTGGCCACCAGGCCCTGCAGTCTGTGGCGGCGCTGGCGGACACCCGCAGCTCGCACTTCGGGTACCGGCGCCCGGCGGACAGCCGGTGCGCGCAGTCCCCGCACGTCCCCAGCTCCGGCCGCGTCCGGGTACCGGTGAGCGGGTGCCAGCCCTGCTCCACCAGCGCCCGCTGCCGGGCGGTACGGCGGCGGTCCGGGGACGTCTCCGCCGGCGGCAGCGGGATGGGCATGCCCGGCAGCTGCAAGCCGGGGTCCGGGAACAGGTCCAGCTGGCCGGGGACCTCCACGTGTTCCAGGCCGTGGTCCGGCAGCAGCTCCTGCAGTGGGTCCATCACTCCACCTCCACGGTGCCGCAGCGGCCGCAGGTCCCCAGCTCCACGGTCTCCCCGGTCAGCATGTCGCTGCGCAGCCAGTGACCGGCGTTCGGGATGAAGCGGCCGCAGCTGGTGCACTTCCCGGTGTACCGCGGCCGCGGGTGCCAGTCCTCCCGGTCCGGCTGCTCCGCGGCCGCCAGCCACAGCTCCAGCGTGCTCATCAGGACCCGGCCTTGGCGCCGCCGCCTGCGGCGCCCTTCCCGATGCCGCCGGCCACGCGGGTCCCGCTGGTCACCTTCCCGGAGGCGGGCAGCCCGGCCCGGGAGCGGGCGGCGGCGTCACCGGGGGAGACCCGGGTGGTGCCACTGCCGGAGCGGTACTCCGGGGGGATGACCTGGCCGGGGCTGTACCGCTGGCCGCCGAACCCGCCCACGAAGATGAACGCCCCGCCGCCCCCGCCTCCACCGCCGGCGGCGGTGTCACAGGCGGAGTCCGGGAGGACCACGCCGTCCTCCCCCGCGCAGTACGCGTAGGACTCCTGCTGGGCGCGGTCCACGCCGTCCTCGTCGTAGGGGACCCCGCCGCCGCAGGCGGTCAGGAAGCCCAGGGCGGCGCCGCTGAGGACGGGAACGGCCAGGGCGGCGCGGGCCCGGTTGCTGCGGGCGGTCACTCCCCGCCACCGCCTCCGCCGCTGGAGCCGCTGTCACTGCTGGAGGAGGAGCTGGAGCTGGAGGACCCGCCGCCGTCGTAGCTGGAGGAGTGCCCGCCGGAGCTGCTGGAGTGGTCACTGCCGCCCCAGCTGGAGGAGTGCCCGCCGCTGTAGCCGCCGCCGTAGTGGCTGCTGCTGTCCGCGGTGTCCCGGCTGCTGGCGGGCTCCTCCGTGTGCAGGCCCGGGTAGTAGGAGGGCATCACGGCCGCCGGGCTGTCCAGCATGTCCGTGACGTCCACGCCGCGCTCCGCGTCCCGCTCCTCCGCGCGGGTCCTGGCCGGCGGCTTCCGCAGACCCAGGCTGCTGCTGATCCGGGCGCCCACGCCGCGGGAGGAGCCCTGCGCGCTCATCTGCCCGCGCATCGCGGTGTCCAGCTGAGTCCTGAGCACGGACAGCCGGTGGGTGAGCGCGTCCACCTGCGCGCGTGCTGCGTCCCGCTGGCTCACCGCCCGGTGCAGCAGCACGCTGAGCAGGATCACCAGCAAGGCCAGGGCGATGCCCAGGACGGACAGGCTGAGGGTGTTCACGGGGTCTCCTCTGTGGTGGGGATCAGGCCGGCGTCTGCCAGGACCTGTAGCTGCTCTGCGAACTCCTGCACGGCGGCCAGGTCCTCCGCGGTGGGTGGGCCTCCTCCGCCGGTACGGCAGACGATGACGGCCGGGGACGGCCGGGGCCGGGAGGCGCGCTCCCGCGCTTCCCTCTCCTCCTCCTGCACCAGGTGCGCCACCCACGCCGTCAGGGCGCCGTTCACGGGTAGGCCGTTCAGGCGGTGCTCCAGGCCGGTGGCCTCCTGGCTGGTGAGCTGGCTGGAGGAGGAGAGTCGGCGCCCGGCGTGCTGGGAGCAGAGGCGGAGCCGGTCCGCGCGCTCCGTGATGCCGTGCCGGGTGAACGCCAGCACCAGCCGCTGCAGCTGGCGCCCGTCCGCGCGGCTCACCGCGGTGTCTCCGGGTCCAGGCCCAGCAGGTGCACGGCGTCCTCCCAGGTCATGGCCCCCCGGTCCCCGGTGGTCATCAGCCGCTCCAGGGCATCAGACGCCGGCGTGCGCTGCGTCAGGACCTCCGGAGGCAGCTCCGCCAGCAGGAGAGCCACAGCGGCCGCGCGGCGGAGCTGCAGGGGAGTGGAGGGCAGCTGCGCGGCGCCAGCCGTGTTGGTCAGCACCACGCTGGCAGCCAGGTGCACGCGGGCGTGGAACAGGGGGTCCGTGTGGTACCGCTGGGCCGCCCGCTGCTCCAGGCTCTGCGGTCCGCTGTCCGGGGCGGTCATGCGCGCACCAGCTTCCCGGAGCCGGCGCAGGACACGCGGGGCAGCTGCGGGTCCGGGTGGGCCCGGATGACGTGCCCGTGCCTGCCCTTCACGGTGCCTACCTGGGCGGGGCAGTCCGGGCAGCGGACCTGCTGGCCGACCCGGCGCGGGGCCATGTTCGGGCGGCGGGTCACGTCCACCCCCTTCCGTCCTTCCGCAGCTGCGCAGCCACCTCAGCGGTCACCAGCTTCGTGCCGTAGCAGTCCGGACACTGGGTGCCGCACCGGTAGCAATCCCCGTCCCCGTCACAGGTGGGGCACTGCACCTCGTCCTCCGGCTCCGGCGGCGGCGGGTCCTCCTGCCGCACCTCCAGAAGCATGGGGTGCAGGGACTCCGCGGAGAGCAGCGCCCGCCACGCCTCCCGCTCACTGGGCAGCTGCTGGTGCAGCCACTCCTGGGTGTGGGTGTCCCAGACGCCCCAGCGGCCCACGGTGGCGTCCACGGCCGCCTGCTGGTCGTTCGGCAGGAAGGTGGTCACCAGTCCTCCACCCCGTCCTCATTCCAGCCCGGCTCCCCGTGGAAGCCGCCGCGGTCCTCCCGGACCACCAGCTCCCATGGGTGCGTGGACTCCACGGTCAGCAGCGCGGCCGTGGCGTCCTGTTCCGTCTCCAGGTCCACCACCACCCACTCCTGGGTGTGCTGGTCCCAGATGCCCCAGGGCTTCTCCAGTGACGGCTGCAGGCGGCCTCCGCGCTGGGCGGCCGCGGCCGCGGTCTGCCACGGCAGCCAGCGCAGCTGGGAGGGCTGCCCCACGGTGGTCACTTCTCCCCGTCCAGCGCGATCCGGAGACGGAGGGCGGACAGGTGGGCGGCGGAGGCGCGGGCCCCGTACAGGGCGGCGCCACCGTAGTCCCGGGGAGTGCGCTGCAGGCTGGCCAGCGCCTGGTCTCCGTAGGCGTCCGCGTACTGCTGGCAGGACGCCAGCTCCGCCTCCACCTGGCGGCGGACCTCCTGGCGGCCCTGCTCCCGGGCGGCGTGCAGGACCGCGGCGGCCGCGGCCAGCGTGGGCTCCCAGGCGTCCACCAGGTACGGGGCCAGCTGCTGCGCCAGCTCTCTGTCCTCCGCCGTGGGCAACTGCTCCGCCGGCTGTGTGTCGCTCATCTTCGGCCCTTCATCGGGGGGTGATGCGTACATGGTGAGTGTACGTCACGGAGAGCCCGCGCGTGCACCGGGAGTGCACGGCACGTCATCCCTCACGTGACCACGGAGCACCGGTGGCAACGGTGGGCAGGCGCGGAGCGGCTGTCCACGGGCGGCAGCTCAGAGCATGGTGCGCGGCCGCTCCGGGCCGGTGTCCCCCGCGTCATGCTCCGGCGGCCCACCCGGCGGGAGCGCGGCCACCTCCTCTGCGGTCAGCGGCACCCGCAGGTGCCCGATGCGACCGGCGGTGAACACCCACCACTCCCGGTCCCCGCCGACGCCGGCCAGCAGCCGGACGGCCGCCAGCTCCAGGGGACGGGTCAGACGCAGGAAGCTGCCGCCGCGCTGCAGGGATGCTGAGACGTGCCAGACCGGCGCGCCATGGTTCAGGCGGCCCTAACGGTCCACCGCCAGGATGGTGGTCAGCGTCCCGTGCTTCACGTCCCGGTGGCGGCGGAGCGGGGCCAGGGCGTCCCGGCCCAGGTCTGCGCGGGCCAGCGGCAGGGTGAGCGCCAGCCGCTGCCGGTCCGTCAGGTGCTCCAGCGTCACGGGGTCTCCTCCGCCGGCCGCACGCGGACGTGCACGGTGGTGGCCGCCAGCTCCCGGGCCTCCTGGTACGGCACCCCGGCATCCTCCAGCAGGCGCTCTACCCCGTCCCGGCGGGACTGGGCCTCCGGCGCCCAGCTGCCGTCCGCCGGGTAGCACTTCCAGCCGGGAGACTGCCAGCGGGCCAGGGCGTAGCGGAGCCCGGGAGCGCGACGCTCCCGGGTGATGGACACGCGGGCCACCCGGCCCAGGCGCACACCGTCCAGGATCACGTCACAGCCGGACAGCTCATGTGACCAGGCGCGGCCGGGCACCAGCTCCAGCACCCGGGCGGTCACGGCTTCCACTCCAGGGGCAGGGCCAGCACCTGGCAGTTCGTCCACCGGCACACGTCCTCCGCCGCCGGCCCGTACTGCAGGTACCAGGCGTCCCGCTCCACGCCGCGCTCATCCGGGTCAGCGTCCCCGTTCCGCAGGTCCACCTGCCACTGGCTGTCCGTGGTGGCCCACTCCTCCCGCTCCTGCAGCAGGTAGCCCACTGCCTTCCAGCGTGCGTCCTGGTCCCGCCGGAAGTACATGGCGTCATGGACGGCCACCGGCTGGCCCACGCGCACCGCGTTCGTCAGCTGGCTGTGCAGCTCCTGGCAGTTCGGGGTGGCGGAGAGGCTGGCGCGGTACAGGGGCTTCACCAGCTGCAGCACCAGGTCACTGCCCGCAGGGGTCAGCAGCGGGTCCTCCGCGGAGCGGGCCCGGCCGGTGACGCCCTCGTACGGCTGCAGCCGGCTCACCGTGCACGCCCCAGGCGCCGGTCCCGGTCCTCAGCGCGGGCCCGGCGGTAGTTCACGCAGGACCGGCAGTTCCCGGTCTCCACGTCTCCGGTGGAGCACCGCTCCGGCTCCGGCGGCGGCGGCCACGGCGCGCTCACTGCTCTGCCTCCTGTGCCTGCTGGTCCAGTTCCGCGGCCCGCTGGTCCGCCTCCTCCGCCATGCGCCGGTAGTCCGCAGCCAGCTCCCGCTGGGCGTCCGCCCGGATGCGCAGCAGCCCCGGGCTGGGAGCCGGGCGGCGGTCCGCGGGTACCCGGCGGGCTGGCTCCGGCTGCGGTGCGGCGCCCGCGCGTGCCGGCAGGTCCGTGCGGACCTTCTCCGCGGCGCGCACGTGGCTGGCGATCAGCTCCGGGGGTGCGGCCACGCGCTCCGGGACCACGCGCTGCCCGTTCCTGTTCCGCGGCAGGTCCTCTCCCACGTAGTAACTGACGTCCAGGCTGCGCCGGTTGCGCCGCCGCAGGGCCGTCACCACCTGCCAGCCGCCCTCCGCCCAGACGCGGAGCTGCCGCACACGGTCCTGCCGGCCAGCCTCTCCGTCCAGGTCGTAGCCGGAGCGCAGGGCCTCCAGGCCCTCCGGCGGGGCGGGGACGGGGCGGGCGCTCACTGGCCTGCCCCGTCCTGGGGGAGGTACGCGGCCGCGTAGGCGTCCAGCGCCTCACGCAGCTGCTGCAAGGCCACCGGGCTGGCGGGCTCCTTCTGCCAGGCGGTGTGCCGGACGTCCACGCGGCGCTGCGCGCGCTTCTTCTCCTGGTCCGCCAGGCGCTTCTGGATGCTGGGGTGCTCCGGGTCCACCAGGTACGCCTGGTACCCGGAGCTGGCCCCGTCCCCGACCCGCCGGCCGGGGGCCTGCTGGCGGTACCTCTCCTCCTGCTGCTCTCCGCGCAGCTGGTAGGTGACCACCAGCTGGGTGGCGGTGCGCCGGGCCACGGTGCGCCAGGCGTACTCCATGCCCTGCGTGCCGGGGCGTCCCAGCTCCGCCAGCACGCGCTGGCCGGGCTGCAGGGCGTCCAGTTGGGTCTGGGTCAGGTGGCCGGTGGTGTACATGGTCAGGTCTCCGGGGGTGATGGGGGTCAGCGGGCGGGGGTGACGGCGGACAGGACGCCGGACAGGTCCAGGTCCCGGACCCGGCGGCGCGGGGTGCGGGTGACGGTGATGCCCAGGCGGTCCACGGTGAGACCGTGGTGGCGGCGGGTGGCGCGGTGTGCGGACATGGCGGCAGCTCCTCAGCTGGGTGGTGACGGGGGACCGGCTGGCCTCCGCGGCGCCCGCCCGGGGCTCTCACCCCCGGGCGGGACCGTGCAGGCCCCCGGTCAGGCGGCCAGCATGCCGCCCAGGCTGGCGAAGCCCAGGAGCACCCAGCCCCAGCCGGTGACCTTCCGGGCGGTGCCGGTGGTGGTGTCCAGCTGGCGCTGGTTCTTCACGCAGGTGGAGCCCACCAGGTGCTTCCCGGCGGGGCAGTACGTCAGCTTCTCCAGCACGTCCGTGTTCCGGGCGTCCGCGGAGGCCACGGCGGCGGGCGCGGCCGCGGTCACGGTGACCACGGGGACGGCCACGGCGGCGGTGGGGACGGACAGGACGATGGTGGCGGCGATCAGGGCACGGCGGATCATGGTCAGCTCCTCAGCTGGTGGGTGGTGCTGGTGCTATCGGCAGCGTCTGGCTCCCGCGGCACCCCCCTGTGTCACGCAGGGGGGACCGTGGGAGTCAGTACCGGGGAGAGGTGCCCTGCGCCTGCATGGCGGCCAGGGCGTCTGCCTGCTCCACACTGAGCTGGTAGTCCGGGAGCCAGCTCTGCTGGGCCTCCAGGTTCTCCACGGCGATGGCGTGGGACCGCTCCGCCAGCTGGAGCATGTGGCGCAGGGACTCCACGCGCTGGGCGCGGTGGGCCACGGTCAGCTCCGCGTCCTGGACGCGGGCCTCCTGGCCGGCGAGGTTGGCGCGGGCCTGTGCGGGGGTGGTGAACATGGTCAGCTCCTCAGCTGGTGGTGTGTCCTGCGGTCTGACTAGAACTGTACACCACCCGTGTACGGGTGGGTGGTGACACGCCGCGCCCAGCGTGTCCAGATGGAACCCGGCGGCCGGAAGGGTCCGCGCTACACCTCCCGGCCGCCGGTGCTCAGGACACGCGGCGGATCATGGAGGCCGTGGACGGCAGAGCGGGCAGTGGCCCCTCACCCTCGCCGGCGACGGCCGGGTACGGCAGCCCCTCAGAGAACGGCAGGTGGGCCACCCGCTCCTCCTGCTCCAGCGCGCGCACGGCGCCGGTGAAGTCCCCACGGCGCACGCGCAGCACCCGCTGGGAGGGGGCGGGCCGGGCCAGGCGGTCCCGGACGGCCTGCCACTCCTCCTCCGCCACCTGCGCCTCGTAGCACTCCTGCTGGTAGCGCAGCTCCGCCACCTCCGCGGCCAGCCGTCGGGCGGTCTCCTCCGGGTCCGTGTACTGCCGCCAGCACTCCGCGGCGATCACGCAGGACGCCACGCGGGCCGGGGAGTCCTCCGGGAGGGCGTGCCACTCCGGGCTGCCGTACTCCGGGACGCGGCCGCCGGCTGCACGGATGAGGGCGGTGGCCCAGGTGGGCTGGGGCTGGATCATGGTGCGCTCCTCCGGTGGGGGCGGGGGGCTGTACACCTCTAGTGTACGCCTGGTGAGGGCCGGTGCCAAGGGGGAATCTGCAGGTCAGAGGCCAGACCACCCTCAGGGCAGCTCCCCGTAACCAGCGCCGGGAGCAGACGCCGGCGGCGGTCCAGGGCGCGGAGCGGCGCAGCGGACCCTGGAGGGCCGGCGGTGGCTGTGCCCAGAGTTGGTGGAGGGGAGAGGCCCACCGCGGCTGCGCTCCAGACGACACAGAGCCCGCCCCCGCGGCGTGATGCGCGTGGACGGGCTCCTGGCCCGGGTGTCTAGTCCGGTGCCAGCCAGCTGCCTCCCCCTGGCGTGCGGTGAGCGGTCCCACCTCAGGCAGGCGGCCAGGGTAGCGCCGGACAGCACAGAGCCCGGGACTGCAGCTGCGGCTGCGGTCCCGGGCTCCAGCCGTGCACGACCCATGCGCGGCTACCGGCTGCCCACCGGCGTGCGGCGGCTGTTACCCCCGCCTTGGACAGGCGGCCAGGCTACTGGTCCGGCAGATTCCCCTGCAGCCAGCGGCGGGCCTGGGGTGCGCAGCGGGTGCAGGTCACCTCCGCCACGGCCAGCCGCGGGGAGACGTGCCGGACCAGCCAGCGGTCCTCCAGCCAGCGGCCGCAGGTGGTCCGCAGCATCACCTTCTGGCCCACCCGCAGCTCCGCCAGGTGGACCCGGGTGCCCGTCCGGGGCGGGGTGGCGGTGTGCAGCTTCACCCGGTCACCGCCAGCCCGTACGTGCCGTGCTGGCCGCGCTTCGCCGGGCGGGTGTACACCAGGCGCCCACCCGGCACGGAGAGGCGGTGCAGCGCCGCGGAGACGGCGCCGTGCCGCAGCCCGGTGCGCTCCTCCAGCGCCAGCGCGGACGCGGGCCCGTGCTCCTGGATGAGGGACACCAGGCGGTCCACCACGGTCAGCACGGGGGCGGGCTCCGGGGCGGGGGCCAGCTTCCGGGTGCTGACGGCGGGGCGGTCCCGCCCGTCCTTCCCGCGGACCGTGCTGGGCAGGACGGCGCCCGCGGCGGCGGCGTTCCGGCGGTCCGCGGAGACGGTGGAGGCGGAGACGCCCAGGCGCTCACCGATGGTGCGGGTGGACATGGGCGGCTCCGCGGTGGTCATGGAGACCACCAGGGCCACGCGCTCCTGCACGGGCAGAGCCAGCTCCGCCAGGGAGCCGAACTCCGCTTCGCAGTAGTCGTGCCAGGTGGGGTAGTCCAGGGCGCGCCATGCCTCCCGCTCACGGGCGGCGCCCAGGCCCTCCAGGGCGCCGCGCAGGTTCCGCCGGATGCTGACGGTCAGCTCCTGCGCCTCCTCGCGGGACAGCCGGCTGGTGGGCTGGGCGGCGGGCAGCAGCTCCCCCTCCACGGCTTGCGTGACGGACGGGACCAGGTGCAGCTCTGCGGGCATGGTGGGCTCCTCAGCCGGTGGTGCGGAACGTGTGACAGCACCGTACACCCTGGGTGCACAGTGCGGGGGATGGATCAGGAGGTGGGCGTGCCGCCGTGCTGGTGGCACGCCGGGCGGCCGCGGAAGCGCCGCGGGGTCCGGCGGGTGCACCGGTCTCCGTCGTCCTTCGTGCCCGTGCACTGCTGCGCCCCGGTGGGGGAGTCCGTGCGCACGGACTGCACCTGCAGGGGCTCCCGGCACGGCACGCAGTTGCGCAGCGCCCAGCGGGAGAAGTGCCCGTGAGGGCAGCGGGGGGCGTGGACGGTGATGCGGGTGCCCGGCGCCGGGGTGTCCTCCACCACGTGCGCTTCCACCAGGTGCGCGTACTCCAGTTGCTTCGGGATGAAGCGGCCGCCGCGTCCGTGGTGCGCGCCGTTGGCGTCCACCACGATCCCGTCCGCGGCCAGCAGGTCCTGCACCACGGGGTGCTCCGGGTCGTAGAAGTCCACGGGTCCGGTGGCGGTCATCCAGTCCGGCAGGCTGATGGTCACAGCAGGCCCCGGGCGTGCAGGTCAGCCAGCTGGGCGGTGGCGGCGCGGGCGGCGGCGGCGTGGGAGCCACCGGCGGCGGCCAGGAGGGACTGGGCGCCGTCCGCCCAGACCACGGGGATGATGCTGGCGCTGTCCGCCTGCGCGGCGGTCAGGCCGGACTCCGCCACGTCCAGCAGGTCCACTGCCGGCAGCCAGACGATGACGGAGGCGGGGTGCTCCAGCACGCGGAGCATCAGGTCCGCGGTGACCCGCGGGGCAGCTGAGGTGGTGGTGACGTCCATGTCCCTATCTACGGCAGCTGCCGCCGGGACCTGTAGCCGTACACCGGGGGTTCCCCCGGAAGGGGGAGAGCCCGCGTCCCCGGGGTGGGGGACGCGGGCTCTCCGTGAGGCGGGCGGGGGTCAGCCCTTCGTCACCACGCGGTACCCGGCGGGCGCCACGGAGAGCGCGGCCACCGCCTCCGTGCGGGTCAGGTACGTGCCCGCGTTCTCACCCTTCGGGTCCTGCAGCTCGTACCGCTTCGCGGTCCCGCCGCCCCCGCAGTTGCACCCGGCCATGTGCTCCTCCTCCTACTTCTTCCTGCTGGAGCGGCGCACCAGCAGGTGCAGTGCCGCGCTGATGGTCGCCGTGGTGGCGATGCGCGCCGGGCCGTACCACCAGGGTCCGGCCTGACGCGCCCGTGCGATCCCGTCCAGGTACTGCCCGTACGTCATGCCCTGCTCACCGTTGGTCATGGCGTGATCCTGCCTCAGACGCGCGCCGGCCACGCCCAGGTGCCGGGCTCCTGCACCCCGTCCACCCGGTCCTCCGGGGTGTCCTGCGGGACGTCGTACTCCGGGTAGGAGCCGTTCACGTTCTCCGCCCGGCCGTGCGGGGACTCCACCAGGAAGTCGTCCGCGTCCTGCCGCTTCCCCGGCACCCCCGGGGTGAACACCTGCAGGTGCACGTGCGTGGGGGAGGACAGGTCAGCCACGTACCCGGCGTCCACGCCCGGCCGGTACAGGGAGTCCTGCGTGGCCGTGATGATCGCGGGCACGGAGTAGTTCCCCGTCCGTGACCGGTACACCACCGTGCGGCAGATGGTGGGCCGGGGCAGGCCGGCGCTCACCGCTTGCCACCGGCGGTCACCTGGGCGGCCAGCTGCGCCACGCGCTTCCGCGGGTCACGCCGGATGGAGGCGGCCACGCGCTCCAGCCGCTCCCGCCGCTGCTGCTCCTCCGCGGCCGCGCGCAGCTCCGCGCGGACCTCCTGCCGCATCCCGGCGCGCACGGTCTCCGTGATGCGCCGCGTCAGCTCCTGCTGGGACAGGCCCGCGGGGCGGCGCCGGCGGGGGGCGTCCGCCGGGCGGACGGACGCGGCCGCGGTGAGCGCGGTCCGGCCGGATTCGTCCGTGGCGAAGCGGGGGGTGGGGAAGCCGGGGGCGTTCACGGACAGCACGCCGATCAGTTCCAGCTCACCGGCCACCCGCCGCCAGTCCCCGGAGACGGGGGAGCGGCGCATGTCGTACACCTGCTCCTCCGTGGTGCCCGGGGCCACGGCGCCGGCCATGGCGATGCCGTGCTCGTCCTCGTACAGCCGGATGATGCCGGTGCCCGCGCCCTGCACGTCGTAGTGCTCGATCGCGCTGCGGTAGGCCATGCGGACGTCCGCGTGCCTCCCTCCCAGCGTCAGGTTCCCCACGGCCACGCGGCTGCCGTCGTCCAGCACCACCTCACCGGTGTGGAAGTAGGCGTAGGAGGTGGGGCTGGTGGGCGGGGTTACGCACGTGTTGGAGAACCCCACGTGGCAGGTGCCCCAGACGGCCACGTGCCCGTAGATGCGGCCCTCATCCGTGATGGTGATGGGGGTGGGCTCCGGCAGGTTCGGGTTCGTGAACCAGTCCGCCGGGGGGCGGAGCACGCCGGGGCCGGCGACCAGGGCCTCCGCGGCGGCCACGGCGGCGGCCACCACTGCTTCCGCGGCGTCCTCCTCCGTCTCCGCTGCTGCGGCCGCGCTGGTGACGGTGACGGCGCTGGGCGCCACCACCACGGGGTCACCGGCGGGCTGGTTGTCGTCGTCCAGCGGCTGGACGGTGACGGTCTCCGCCTCCTCGTCCACCGCGGTGACCTCACCGCGCAGGGAGCCGTCCTCCGCCAGGTCCACGTCCACCTGGTCACCCACGGCGATGCTGACGCCACCGGCGTCCTGCAGCGCCAGGGACGCCTCACCGTCACCGCCGCCGGCGGGGTTCTCCTCCGCGGACACGGGGTCCAGCACGATCCGGGCCTTCGCGAAAGCCGGCGTGGCGACCTGCGTACACGCGATCAGCTCACCCTCCGCCACCTGGTCCAGTACCACGGGCTCCTCCCCGCGGTCCCAGGCGTCCCAGATGTCCTCCATGCTGATGGGGTTGCCGTCCTCGTCCACCAGCTCCCCGACGACGGCGGCCAGGTCCACGGACACGGAGCCCAGGCCGGCCTCCACCAGCGCCATGGCCTTGCCCACGGCGACCTTCACCTCCGGGGCGTCCAGGTAGTCCCCGGAGGCCACGATGCCGGCGTCCGTGAACTCCACGTCCAGGATGCGGCCCACCACGATGGAGCCGTCATGGCCCATGGCGGAGGACTCCTGGTAGAGCAGGGGCAGCGGCAGGTCCCGGTGGGTGAGGGACCCCACCTTGAAGATGCGGCCGTCCCCGGTGGGCTCCGCGAACGGGGCCAGGAAGGGGTCAGAGCGCCAGGTGCGCGGCATGGGCGTGCGTCCTTCGTGTGCGGAAGTGACGCCCGGCCCAGAGCCAGCAGCGGTAACAGTCTGCCCCGTGGGTGCGGGGCCTGCGGTGGATGCGGTGAGGGCACGCGCGGCGTCCACGGAGCGGGCCTGCGCGTCCTGCTCCGCCGGGTCGTCGTACGCGCGGATCACGGGCTCCGGCTCCTGCTCCGCGCGCCGGTCTATCTCACCCTGGACGTCTGCGGGGTCACGCAGCTGCCGCTCCGCGGTGTCCGGGGTGTCCTCGTCCGCCTCCAGGTCCAGCATGGTGCAGCGGCACTGGATGACCTCACTGGCCGGGCCGGTGGGGTCCCCGGGGTGCATGAGCAGAAACCCGCCCACGCGGAACGGGCGGTCCATGCGGACCCGCTGACCGTCCGCGCGGAAGTGGGAATCCCGGGTCCTGCTGTCGATGGTGGCCAGCCACACCTTGTCCGTGGTGGCGCCGGTCAGCTCATCCCGGGCCGCCCAGGCGGCCAAGTGTCCGCCGTTGTAGGCCCCGATGGTCTCCGTGCGCGCGATGACCTGCGCGCGGTTCTCCCAGGTGGTCTCCCCCTGGGAGGCCAGGACGTCCTCCACGCGGTCCCTGATCTTCGGGATGGACTCCCCCAGGTCTATGGCGTCCTGGACTTCCGCGCGCACGATGGTGAACGTGTCATCCGGGACGCCGGACAGCCGGTTCACCACGGTGGCCAGGTACTCCTCCTGCCACGGCCGGGCGGAGACCACCTGGTCCTCCTGCAGAAGGGCGGCGAACACCTCACCCAGCAGGTCCCTGATCGCGGTGACGATGGTGGAGTTCACGATGCGGTCCCAGGCGCTGGACAGCGGGGGGATCGCGCCCGGGTCCGGGGGGAGGCCGTCACCGGCGGCCGCGGTGATCTGGGAGCGCAGCACGGTGGTGGACACCAGGCCGGTCCACTCCGTGAGGGCGGCGCGGGCCGCGGCCAGCACGCGGGCCTCGTAGGCGTCCAGGCGCTCCGCGGCCGCCAGCCGGTCCGCCATGCGCGGGTCCCCGGGCTCCGGCCACGGCTCCGGCTGCTCCTCCACGGGCGGGGCGCTGTAGGTGAGGAGGTGCGCGCCCACCGGGCCGCGGGCCTGGACACGGCCACCGGGCCGCACGCGGCGGGTCACGCCGCGCTCCGGCGTGCGCGCTGGACCACCTGCGGCAGGTACCGCACGTCATGGACGGTGCCGGAGGTGAGCAGGCCGCCCACGTAGGACTCCAGCTCCTGCCGGAAGCGCACTGGGTCCAGCTGGATCATGCCCGCCAGGGACGGGTCCTCCATCCAGTCGAACGCGCCGGCCAGCAGGCGGGGCAGCTGGTCCGCGGCCACGGGCACGAACTGGTGCAGCTCCCGCAGGTCCCCGGAGTAGGTGCCGCGGACGGCGCGGGTCAGGAGCCGCTTCCCGGCCAGCTCCAGGGCCCGCTGGGTGAGCAAGTGTGCGCAGACGATCTCCTCAGATGCCTGCTGGGGTGCTGCGGTCACGCGGCCCTCCGGACGTGTGCGCTGGCGGAGGTGTCCGGCGCGGTGCTGGGGGTGCCCCGGTCCTCCGCCGGCGCGGGCGCCGGCAGCGGGGTGACGGTGGTGGCGGGCGCTCCGCCGTTGGCCGGGAACACCAGGACGGGCATGGTGGTCACGGACCCGCCGTTCCACAGGTGGAGGAGGGCGGGCAGGCACGCGGGGCCCAGGGCGGGCTGCGCGGCGGCCAGGGTCATCAGGTACGTGGTGACCAGCTGCTCCTGGGAGGGGGCGTCCGTGTCCCCGAAGCCGGTGGCCGCGCGGAGCGCGTCATCAGACAGCTGCCCGGCCTTGTGCAGTGCCAGCGCGTCCTGGGAGCGGTTCGGCCGCTGCGTCAGCTGGGAGACGTCGTACCAGAGGGTGAACGCGTAGGGCGCCAGCCCCAGCTTCTCCAGCGCCGGTTCGTAGTACGCCTCATTCACCGCGGAGATGATCGTGGTCAGGCGGGGGACGATGTGGAGCTTCACCCCGGCCTCCTCCACCCCCCACACGCCCCAGTGGTTGATGCCACCCATGCCCAGCAGCTGCTCCGGGGGCATGTCCAGGCCCAGGGCCAGGCGCCGGATGCACGCCTCCCGGGCCTCCTGGTTTTCCTTCTGCAGCTGGCTGGCGAAGGAGATGTGCTGGACCTTCTCCACCAGGTCCCCGGGGACGCGGAGCACGGTGGGCACCAGCCGGGAGGAGTCCTCCGGGTCCGTCAGGCTGGTCAGGGTGTTCTCCGCCAGGGAGAGCATCAGGTGGTCCGCGCCCGGGTTGGCGTCCAGCGCCTCCTGGGAGGGGGCGGGGAACTGCACTTCCATGGGCAGGATCAGCAGCCCGGCGCCGGCCAGGCGGGAGTCCATCTGCGTGCCGGCCACCCGGACCAGGGCCTCCAGCTCCCGGAGGATGGGGAGCACGGCGCGGGTGGGGGAGTCCGCCTGCCACCGCTTCCGCGGGTGGGACTGCCACACCCGGATGATGACGGTGCGGGTGGGGTCCAGCAGGCGCTTCCCGTTCCCGCGGTCGATCCACCAGCCGGACTGGTAGAACAGCTCATCCGTGGAGGCCACGTACCAGTCGTCATCCGGCAGGGGGTCCCCGGCCGCGTCCACGGGGGTCTCCCCGATGACGTAGCAGTCACCGGCGATGGTGAGGTGCACACCGATCTGGGAGAGGATGCCTGCCTGGCTGGTGGGGCCGCCCAGGAGGTTGTGCGCCGCGCCCAGCGCGCCGGCGTTCTCCGTGGGGGTGCTGGAGGGGGTGCCGTCCTCCTGGACGTCCGCGGCGTAGATGGTGGCCCGGGACAGGGAGTTCCCCATCCACTGGGCCGCGTAGCGCAGCTCCCCGCAGGAGTCGTAGAACTTCCACGCCTCCTCCTGCCAGTCCTGCTGGATCGCGCCGCGGGGCTTCCGCGTCATGTCCAGGCGGGCAGCGGAGGCCACCAGCGCGTTCGGGGCCAGCGTCTCCGCGTCCGGCTCCGGCTTCACGGCGCGGCGCCAGGGGGCGGCCATGGTCAGCGACCCCCGGTCATGGACTCAGGCAGGGTGCTCACTCGTCGTCCTCCAGGCCCGCCAGCAGGGCGGTCACGTGGGAGTAGGCCAGGGCCAGGAGGGCGCCCAGCAGGATGCGGGCCGGCCAGCCCAGGACGTCACCCAGGCCGGGGATCAGGTCCAGCAGCAGCCACACGGTGGCGGCGGCGAACGGGATGGACACGTACATGGAGACGCACCAGCGGCAGTTCACGAAGTAGGCCACCGCGGAGGAGGGCCCGAAGCGGGTGGCCACGGCCCGGCGGAACGGCTGGGCCACGCGGTCCGCGGTGATGACCCGGGTGACGCGGGCCGTGGCCAGTGTGGCGGCCAGGGGCAGCAGGACAGCCAGGACGGCCAGGACGGCGGTGGGGATCACGGCCGGGAACGTAACGGCGTGTGCGCAAGTAGCTACGCCCTGACGCGCCGTGCCCCAACTGCTGCCCCACTGAGGCGCGGGGCTGCGTGTCTGTGCATGGGCGCTGTACGTTCAGCTGGCGCCGGGAAGCTCCCCCCGTGGCTTCCCGGCGCACCACACGTCACCCTCCGGTGAGCGCCGGGACCCGCAGGGCGCGCGGCGCCAGGATCAGCGGCGCATCCCCGTGGACGTCCACCGGCGGGGACGCGGCCAGGCCCCACACGGGCCCCGGGTGACCGGCGGGCCGCAGCTCCACGGTGTCCACCGTGCCCGCGGGCAGACCCGTGATGGTGACAGCCAGCAGGTTCACGTGCCCGCCCTCCCCGTCGTCCTCCAGGGTGACCAGGGTGGGCTTCACGCGGAGGAGCCGGCCGTGGCCGTACAGGCGCAGCAGGTACGGGGTCACTGGGGCTCCTGGGCTGGCGTGCGCCCGGCCCGTGGCCAGCAGCGTGCGGGTGCGCCGGGGCGGGCGGGTGCCCGCCAGCTTCCCCCTGACGGGGGCCCCACCTGGGACGACCAGCCCACCCCGGCGCGGGCACAGCGTACGGGCGCCGGGGTGCGGGGCTACCCCGACGCTCCGGCGCCCAGCAGGACCAGCGCGGCGATGAACACCACGGTGCACAGGCCGGTGAGCACGGTCACGCCCAGGGGGCGGTCCGGCCAGGCGAAGGTGACCCAGGCGGCGCAGGCCAGGCCCAGCCACACCACGGCCAGCGCGATCAGCCAGTCACGGTCCGGGGTCAGCGCAGCTCACTCCGGGTGGGGAAGCCGCGGAACGGGGACGCCTGGTCCTCCAGCTCATCCAGTGCCAGCGTCAGCTTCTTCTCCTCAGGGTGGCGCCAGAGCCGGCGTGCACCGCGCTCCGGCTCCGGCGCCGCCGGCCACACCTGCGGGCGCCCGTGCCCGCGGGTGCGCAGGTCCCAGGAGGTGGCCATGGCGGAGGCCAGTGCGGTGGCGTCCTTCTGTGCTCCGTGCCGGGTGGCCATGCCCTCCGCGGCGGCCAGCCAGCCGCTGGGGTCCTCTCCGCGAGCCCACCGGTGGTAGGCCATGAGGACGTGCGCGGCGTGGGGGTCCACGGCCCGGCCCCGGGTCCGGGCCCGGTACTGCTGCTGCGTCTCCTGGAACAGGGTGTGGATCGCGGCGTCCAGGCGCTTCACGTTCACGGCCAGGTCCTGCGCCAGCTGCTCATCCTGCAGCTGCTCCAGCTCCCGCTGCTGGTGCTGGGCCCGGTCCTCCCACTTCTTCTGCTCCTGCGCCAGCAGGTGCGCCTCCAGCTCCTCCATCCGGGCGCCGGTGGCGGGCTCCTCCGCGGCCTGGCCGGCGGAGCGGGCTTCATGCCACGGGGCGGTGTACCGCAGGTCCTCCGGCCGCACGTAGTCCGCGGGCTCCTCCGCGTGCGCCCGGGTGCACCACTGGACCAGGTGGGTGGAGCGGCGGTGGCCGTGCCGGACGCCGGTGGTCCAGGCGGGCAGGAAGTCCGCGCGGACGGACTCCGGCACGAACTGCAGGGCGGCGGCCAGGGTGCCCCAGTCCGGCTCATCTGTGCAGGGCTGCACAGACGGCTGGACGGGGGCTGCTGGCGGGGCCTGCTTCGGCAGGTGGCGGAGGACCCAGCGGCCGCGGGCCCACATGCCCACCAGCAGGGTCCCCGCTCCGCCCGCTCCTCCCAGGAGGACCTGCGCCAGCTCCGCGTCCATCAGCGCCCGCGGGCCTGTCCGGACGGGCTACGGCGGGGCCCGCGTGTGGGCATCTTCACCGGCAGCTCCGTGCCGGCGGGGGTGTGGCCCTCCATCAGGCACCAGCAGGAGGGGTGGTGTGCGCCCTCCCCGCTGGGCAGGAGGGTGACGTGGTGGCCGTGGGAGGCCAGCCACTCCGGGGAGCGGTGGTCCCGGCGGCGCATGGCCGCGCCGATGAGCAGCGCGGCCAGGAGGGCGGCCAGCAGCCAGCCCGCCCCGGCCAGCAGCCACGGGGTCACGGCCGCAGCTCCACGTCCTGGCCGGGGTGCATGGGCAGGGCCTCCAGGGTGGAGCGGTCCACCCTGGCCACCGTGTAGTGGTGGCCGCTGGTCAGGTTGACCTCCGCGTCCGGGTCACCCCACCCCCAGTCCCGGACCCGCTGCTCCGCGTCCTGCACGGAGCCGATGCGGTCCCGGTGCCCGTCGATCAGCTCCCACCACTGGCCGGTGTCCGTGCACACCATCAGGGTGTGCCGCTGGGGTCCTCTGAGCAGTCCTGCCAGGCTTACCGTCACAGTGCGTTTCCCCCGCCTCTGAGTGACCGGTACTGGTCACCCCCAGTGTACGACGGTGACGGTGGGGTGCCAGTCGATCACCTACAGCGCGCGGTCCCGGCCCAGCAGGCAGCCGGGCCCGTACGTGTGGCCGGAGCCGCAGCGGGCCAGGCACTGGGAGCCCCGCACCCAGCCGCGGACGGTGCGCGCGGACAGCCCCGGCCAGTCCACGCCGCGGAGGTGGACCAGCGCCCACGTGCCGGAGCGCAGCCGCCGCACCCGGGGCAGGCGGGCCGTCACCACAGCGGGCCGTTCTGGACGCGGGCGGCGGCGGCCATGCGGCGCAGCGCCTCATCAGCGGTCAGCCCGGCCGCGGTGTAGCCGGGCAGCAGCTGGGCCGCGTCCGTCAGGGTGTCCGCCATGAAGTTCCGCAGCCACTGGGTGAGCGCGGGGTCCGCGGTGATCTGCTCCTGTAGCGCCGCCACCCGCTCCGCCGCAGCGGGCTGCGGCACCTCACGCAGGACACCGGCCAGCGGCCCGGCCGTGGCCCGCACCCCGTGGATGGGCACGTGCGGTGCCGGCGGGGTCTCCCCGGGGACCGGCTCCCCGGGCGCCACGGCCGGGTAGGGCACCGGCCCGGTCACGGCCGCGGGTACCGCGGGATGCGGCGGGCGTGCTCCGCCAGCAGGGCGTGGGTCCACTGGGCCAGCTCCAGGTCTGTGAGGTACCGCAGCGGCGGCACGGTGTACTCCACCTTCCCCTCAGGGGAGCGGACGGGCAGGGCGCCGTCCGGGGCAGTCTGCTCCCGGGCGCAGGCGCGGGCCACGGGGGAGCCCGGCGCGGCCAGGTGCTCCTCCCGCGGTGCCGCCTGCAGCTCCGCGGTCTCCGCGCAGGGCACAGTGCCCGGCGGTGCGGGGTACGGGGTAACGCCCGGCTCCAGGGTCAGGGTGGTCAGGGTCAGAGTGGTCAGGACGGTCACGGGGAAGGTCCGTTCTGCATCGTGCTGGTGAGGGCGGCTGCTGCACCTCTCAGCGTTCGTCCGCTGACTGCTCACTGGACGGTTCAGCTCATCAGCTCACCGCCCGATTCCCGGGCGCCGGCCGCCACCGCCACCGCCCACGCGGAGCCCGGTGGAGGAGCCCACCAGGGCCTGACCCACCAGGGGGTTCACCACCAGGTGGAGGACGGCCTGGGTCATCATGTCCACCGCGTCATCATGGGAGCCGTTCGGGAACGCGGCGGCCTCCACCACCAGCTCCTCCACGTTGGGCAGCAGCTCCGGCTCCGGCAGCCACACGTTCTGGGAGGCCACCAGCGGGGCGGCCGCGTTGGCGCGGGCGATCTTCCCGCCCTCCGGCTCCACGGGGTGCAGGCCCACCACGGACTTCCGCAGCATGTCCATGACGGCGGTGCCGTTCGCCTTGTCCTCCACCAGTTTCAGGGTGGCCTGCGGCCAGCGGGCGGCCAGGACCCGGACGGCTTCCAGGGTCTCCGTGAAGCTCATGCGCCGGCGCACCATGTCCAGCAGGTACAGGTTCACGCCCCGTTTCAGCCAGACGCCGCCCACCACGTAGTCCGCCTGGTCGTGGGCCTTGAACGCCATGTCCCAGGACTGGGCCAGCTGGTCCCCGGGCATGGGCGGCACCCAGCGGGTGCCGTCATCCCGGACCACCCAGAGCGGGGCGCCGTAGCGGGCCCAGGAGCCACGCTTGAACAGGTCACCCTCCGCGGGGGAGGGGCGGCCCTGGTACAGGGCGGTCCAGGTGTGCGCGGACCGGGCCTTGCGCTCCTCCCACTGCGCGGTGGTGCGGCCGCGGGCGGAGTCCAGGTACTCCCCGGGCTCCCGGCCCAGCGGGTCCGTCTCCCCGTTCTCCGGGTGGTGGTCCGCCTGCGCCGGGATGTTCAGGACCTCCCACTGGGGTCCCTCCGCGGAGGCCAGGAGCCGGCCGGCCAGGTCATCCTCATGCCACCGGGTGAGGATGAGCACCACGGGCGCGCCCGGGGCCAGACGGGTGGAGGCCACGTCCGTCCACCAGTCCCAGACGGCCTCCCGGTAGGTGAGGGAGTCCGCCTGCTTCCGGTCCTTGATCGGGTCATCTATGACCAGTAGGTCCACCGGGCGGCCGGTCAGGGCACCACCGATGCCGGTGGTGTACATGCCGCCCTCATGGTCAGCCAGCTGCCACTCATGCTGCGCGGAGACGTCCGGGCGGACGGACAGCCCCAGCTCCTCCTGGTGGCCGGCTATGTCGTCCCGGATGACGCGGCCCCAGCGGCGGGCCACCCGGTCCTCGTAGGAGGCCAGGGCGATGCGCAGCTCAGGGTTCTGCAGCAGCGCCCACAGGGGGAACGCGCGGGACGCCCGCTGGGACTTCCCCTCCTGCGGGGGCATGGAGATGATGAGCTTGCCGTCCGGGGTGTCCAGCAGCCGGACCAGTGCGGCGTCAATCGCCTGCAGCGCGGCGGTCTGCACCACCCGCTTGTTCAGTGCCTGCGCCAGGTCCCCGGGGGTGTGCCACCGCTCCCGGGGGTGGTCCCGGTTCGCGCGGTCCTGGAGCGCGAACAGGGCACGGACCTCCGCGTCCAGCTGGTCCAGGGTCATCACGGCGGGGTCCGTGAGCCCGGGGAGGACGGCGCCGCGGGTCACGGGGTCACCGGCCGCGGGGTGGGCGGCAGCGTGTCCGGCACCGGGGTGATGCTGGGGGCGGAGCGGCGCGCGGCCCGGCCGGACCGGATGCGCTGCAGCCCGCGCATCTTCCACTGGTTCACGGCGGCCACGGTGACGCCCATGTGCGCGGCCACCTCCGTCTGGGAGTAGCCGTGGGCCACGCAGGTGATGAGCACGTACCGCTCCAGAGGAGTGACCAGCTGCAGCAGCTGCTGCACCAGCTCCCGGTCCTCCAGGGCGTGCAGGCCATGGTCCTCCGTGGGCGGGGCCCAGCCGCTGCCCGCCAGCTCCTCCAGGCTGGAGGGGGTGAGGGCGCGGGCGCGTTCCGGGCCGCCGGGCTGCGCGTAGGCGCCGCGGCTGAGGGGGGAGCGGGCGCGCTGGCCGTCGATGACGGCACCGGCGGCGCGGCGGTACGCCCAGCCGTTCAGGCTGCCGGCGGTGGGGTCCCAGCGGCTGAGGGCTTCCGCCACCCCGGCGCACGCGTCGGACAGCACGTCATCAGCGCGGTGCCGGTCCCCGGGGTTCAGGAGCACGTGCTGGCCGGTGACGGCGCGGGCCAGCTGCAGCAGCCCGCGCTCCTCCTCCAGGCTGATGGTGGTCACGGCTGGCTCCGTGAGCAGGCCGGGCACAGGTCCCGTCCGTGCACGGTGGTCCACCCGGCCTGCCGGGCGGCGTGCTGCGCGCCGGCGGGCAGCGTCTCCCGGCTGGGGAACGCGCCGCGGCACTGCTCCAGGGACACGGTGGGCCGGTCCGCGGTGGTGCCCTCACAGCGGACGATCAGGTGCACGGTCACGGGTTCAGGTCCGCTCCAGCCCCGCCGCAGCGGGTGCAGTAGTAGTGCGTCCCGGTCCACGCAGACCGGTGGCCCCGGAGCCGGCAGAGGACGCGGGCCACGGCGTACCGCGGGTCCCGGCGATGGGCGTACGGGGCCCTCACGGTGCGTTCTCCTTCGGCGGGGCCGGGGCGGGGCTGGGGGTGGCGCCGGCCAGCTGCGCGGCGGCCATGACCCCGGCGCGCTCCGCGGTCAGCTCCTGGATCAGGGCACCCAGCTGGTCCGCCAGCGGGGCCTCTGAGGTGGGCCGGTCACCGTAGGCTGCGCGGCTCCACGCGCGGCCAGTGGTGTCCGGGGCGCCGCGGTCTCCGTACGTGACCCGGTTCCACGCGCGGCTCACCGCGGCGGCCAGCTGGTCCGTGGTGGTGGGCAGGGTCCCGCCGGACACGGCCGCGTCATCCGGGGCGTACAGCCGGGACAGCAGGGTCTGTGCGACGGCGCGGGCCGCGGTGCCCGCGTCGGACTCCCAGATGAGGAGGGCGCCCCAGGCGCGGGCGGCGCGCTCCATGGCCACCAGCACGATCCCGTCCGTGTGCGGGGCGTTGGTGATGACCTCCCCGTCCCCGGCGGCGCGGTGGAAGGTGACGGTGAGGGGCTGCCCCGGCGGGGCGTGGACGGTGAACGCGATGGTCTCCGTGTCCAGGACGGGGCCGCCGTCCTCCCCGGGGCCGGTGACGTGGGCTCCGGACGCGGCGGTCATGGTCAGCAGCCGGGTCATGTCGCTGACCAGTGCGGCCCAGGGGGCGGGCGGCACGTCCTGGGTGGTGCTCCAGGTGGTGCGGGTCATCGCTGGCTCCTCTGGCGTGCGCGGTACTTCCGGCGGGTGACGGTGCGGTGGCGGCGACGGTCGTACCGCCAGCGGGGGCCCATGAGCAGGCGGAGCATCCGGCGGCTGGGGCGCACGGTGACGGTGAGCGTGGCCGTCCGGGGCAGCCACTGCCGCTCCACGTACCGCTCCACCTCAGGGGCCAGGAACTCCGGGGTCCAGCTGACGGTGCCAGCCAGGGTGAGGGTGCTGCCCGGCACCGGGTCCCCGCCCGGGTCCAGGCGGGTGATGCGCATGGACCGGGCCTGTACGGGCTGGGTCACGGGGTCCTCCGGGTGTGGTCAGGGCTGCGGGTGAGGGCGTGGGCGCAGCGGCAGCGCCGGCAGGAGCCGCGGGCGGAGTGGGTGTGCCAGCACGCCCAGCAGTACGCGCCGGTGGCCACGCCGCTCACCAGGCCCACCGCTGCCACCGGTGGAGGAGCCGGCGCCACCAGCCGGGGTGGTAGGCCACGGGCTGGTGGCAGCGCAGGCACCGCCAGTCCCAGTGCTGGGGTCCGGGGGCGGGGGAGTGCCACAGGTCCGGGCCGCCGTCCGCGCGGACCGCGGTGGCCCGGTGCACCCGGATCATGCTGGCGTACTGCACCTGCGCCACCCGGGCGCCGTCCACCTCTCCCAGCATGTAGGCCGTGACCGCGCCGTCCAGCTCCCGCCAGGCGGCAGCCGCCTCCTCCAGCGGGGGCAGGGAGGGCTCCGCGGCCGCGTCCTGGGCGGCGGCCATGTGCTCCGCCCGGTCCGCGTCCTCCTGCTGCTGGCGGGCTGCGTCCTGCTCCGCGCGGGCGTACGCGGACGCCAGCCCGATGCAGGAGAAGCAGCGGACGAACACGCGCCCGGCGCGGGGCCCGCTCACGTACCGGATGCACCGGCCGCAGGACGGCGCGTCCGGGTCCACGGCCAGCTCAGCCACGGCGGGCCTCCGGGGGGATGGGGACGCCGCGCTCCGCCTGGGCGCGGGACAGCTCCGCGGTGAGCGCGGCCGCGTCCTCCGGGGTCCAGATGACGGTCATGTCCCGGCGCTTCCGGCGGGTGACCAGCCGCAGCCGCCGGTCAGCCACGGTCCACCTGCAGCGGGGTGACCAGCCAGCCGGTGGCGGGCCGGTCAGTGGTAGAGCCCAGCAGGTCACCCACGTGGAGGGTGCAGGACTCCGTGCCGTTGTACGGGTCCCCGGTGTCCTGAGCCGTGACCCGGAAGGTGGACGGCATGGTGCAGCCGCTGCCGCCGGGGGTGAGGTAGCAGCAGTGCAGGGCGTCCGGCGCCGTCCGGGTTTCCCGGCCGCGCACGGGGTGGCGGCGCTGCAGCTCCTCCAGGGCCTGCGGCCAGTCCTGGAAGCGCACCGCCCGGTCGTCGATCAGGGCCGCGGCGGGCTCCTTCACGTTCGTGATGCGGTAAGCGGGCCAGCCCCAGTCCGCCAGGGCTGCGCTGATCTGGAACGCGTCCCGGGTGGAGAAGATCACCAGCTCGTAGCCGCGCTGCTCCAGCTCCGCCATGGCGGCCTGGGCGCCGGGCATGGGCCCGCCGTACACGGTGCCGTCCTGCCAGCCGTCCGGGTAGGCGTGGAGCACGCCGTCGAAGTCCACCAGGAGCCGGGGGCGGTAGACGGTGGGCGCGGGCGCTGGGGTCTGGGTGGCGGGCTGGCCGTGCTGGCAGTGACAGGCGCAGCGGGCCACGCCGCGGACGCCCTCCCCCAGGGAGACCAGGCCGGTGCAGTGGTGGTGCCGTCCGGCGGTGCAGTGCGCGCAGATGCGGTCAGCCACGGTCTGCCACCGCGGTGGTCTCGTCCGGGGCCACGGCGTAGTCCCGCCAGACGCCGGGGGCGTAGCCGGCCACCACGGCGTCCCCGGGTCCGTAGACGGTGAGGGCGCCGCGGGAGTCCACGTCCACGCTGGCGCCGGTGGCGTGGGTCTGGGTCAGGGCGCGGTCTGTGGCCACGATGGGGGTGACGTGCACGGTGACGCTCACGGGTGGGGCTCCTCAGCTGGCTGGTGGCGGTCTCCCGCCGGTGGGGTTCGGGCATCTGTACCCGTCAGTAACATGCTGGTGGTGGGCTGATCGTCCTGCCAGGCAGCCTCCTCAGCTGCGGCCATGCGGCGGCGGGACTCCGCCCGGGTGAGGCGGGAGACGGCGGTGGCCCCGCCCGGCACGCGCACCGCCGGCTGGGGGCCGGTGACCGGCACGGGCGGCCGGGTGTCCAGCCGCCGGATGGGTGGGCGCCGCTCCGGCTCCCCCAGGTCAGCCACCAGGGAGTCCCAGACGGGGCCTGGGCTGTCGCTCACCAGGTGGGCTCCGGCACGCAGTCACCGCGGCGCCGGTCCCAGTGCACGTGCCGCTTCCACCGGAGCCAGGCCACGGCCAGGGTGGTCTCCCGGCGCGGGCCGGTGCGGTAGCCGCAGACGGTGCAGGTCCACTCCGTGCCCGGGGTGGTGACGTGCACCCAGGTGCCCACCAGGACGGTGAGCGCGGGCGGGGTGGCGGCGCCGGCCAGGAAGGTGAGCACCCCGCGGCGGGTCACTGCTGGCCGCCGTGGCGTCCGCGGCTGGTGAACTGCGCGTCCCACCGGCGCTGCAGGCTGGACGTGGGCGGGGTGTGCTCCGTGGTGGCCACCCAGCGGCGGTCCTTCGTGCTCCACCGCCACCGGTGGTCCAGGCGCCCGGCGCAGCGGGTGAGGCTGTGGTGGCCCAGGCGGCACAGCAGCTCCGCCAGCGGTCCGCGGCTCACCGGACGCTCCGGACGGCCGCGGCGCGGGTCTCCGGGGTAGACGGCTCCTGGACGGGGGCCACGGAGTGCCACGCGTTCGGGGAGTACGCGCGGACCAGCCGCTGCTGGAACACGTCCCCATCCGTGAGGACCAGGGAGCCGCCGGCGTCCATGCGGTACCGGTCCGCGGTGACCTCCTCCCCGGGGTGCCCGGCGGTCAGCTTCACCAGCCACTTCACTGGGGGTCCTCCGCGCCGTCACGGCGGTACGCGGCCGCCTCCCGCCGGAGCCGG
>Ga0210040_10000254_pt1 | contig 95018 bp, 92 predicted proteins | sample CryGeyCG12114_NA_FD_185462 | JGI IMG/M metagenome (GOLD analysis project Ga0210040, IMG submission 185462) | Groundwater microbial communities from aquifer - Crystal Geyser CG19_WC_8/21/14_NA (SPAdes) (version 2) | ecosystem: Environmental > Aquatic > Deep subsurface > Groundwater | place: USA... | reverse complement strand
GGCGCTTCCGCCCGCGCACCATCCTCGGGTGGATGCCGTGCTTGGGTCGCAGTCGCGCCGTCATCCAGCTCGCCACGCATCGCTTCCAACGCCACCTTCGCCTTGAACTTCGCTGAAGACCGCGTCCGCTTCCCCGTCGTCGGATCCGCCCTTCTCAGAGTGGATCGAGCTGATCCACCTATCCGATGTCCGGGCGCCGCCTCAGCCAGCCCTGCCCACAGGTGACCGAAGGGCGGCTCAGGCTGTTTACGCGTGGCTTCCAATGGCGTCCGGCACCGGCCGGAGCACCGCAGCGATGGCTTGCATCAACAAAGGCGGGCTGGCCAGGACGGGGATCGAGAGCTTGTTCCCCAACTCCGGCTGCAGATGCGCAAGTGAGGCCTGGGCGAGCACCAGAACATCGGAATGACCGGCGAGCTCCGCCGCGGCATCGCGAACGATCGCGTCGTGCTGTGCCCGGTTTCCTGCCATGAGGGCGGCATAAGCCTCGGACCTCACTGCTGGCGTGATGGCCACGGCGCGTCCCTGCCCGGCTGCATGGGCGCGCAGCAGGGCGCTGCTGGGTTCCACGGTGCTGGACGCGGTGCAGATCAGGCCAATGCGCGCCCCGCGGCGAACGGCCTCGGCCGCCATCGGGTCGTCGATCTTGAGCACGGGCTGCTGCACCAGGCGCCGGGCGATGTCGACCGCGGGCGAGGTGGACGAACAGGTCACCACGATCAGGTCCGCCCCGGCCTCGGCCGCCAGCACGATCTGGGAAACCACCCGACGGTGCACGAGGGCTTGTGGGGCACCCCTCAGCAGGTCTTGCAGCAAGCTCTCATTCAGGACGTGGAAGGCATCCACCTCAGGGTGCGAAGTCCGCATCCGGTCGCGGAAGTGTTCCACGAGGAAGCCCACCGTGTGAACGAAGCCGATGCGTTTTGCCACGCTGTCCTCCTGCATGGATGATTTTTTCCATTCTTTCATATTTGGAAAATATGCGCCATAAGCGCAGGACAGAACGGGGGGGAAGATGCAGATTTCCGCAGGCAAGCTCTGGTCGATGCGCCGGCTGTCGGACTCCCGGGGCTTCTTCACCATGATCGCGGTGGACCAGCGCCCCGGCGTGGAGCAACTCGTCGCCGAGCGCCATGGCTCGCCGGATTGGGAGGAGATCGGCAAAATCAAGCGCCTACTGATCGAGGAGCTTTCGCCCTTCGCCTCCGCCATGCTGCTCGATCCGCAATATGCCTTCCCTTACGCTCATCTCGCGGTGGATCCAGCGCGCGGGCTGCTGATCACGCTGGAGCAATTCGCCTGCGAGGAGGGGCCGGGAGGGCGCAGGACGTTGATCTACCCGGGGTGGTCCGTATCCAAGATCAAGCGCCTTGGCGCGGACGGCGTGAAGCTGATGCTCTGGTACCGGCCTGACGCGGCGCCGGACGTGCTGGCGCACCAGCACGCGCTGGTGGAGCAGGTCGGGCGCGAATGCCGGGAGCACGACATCGCCTTCCTGCTGGAACCCCTGGTCTACCCGCTCGGCGGCAGCGCCGCCGGCGACTCCTACCATGAGGATGCGGGCAAGCGACCGGAGATGGTGCTCGCCACCGTGGAGGAGTTCCGCAAGGAGCGCTACGGCATCGACATCTTCAAGCTTGAGACCCCCGTCGCCGCCAAGATCATCGTCGATCCCGACGACGGCAGCGCGGAGGCGGCGCAAACGCAGGACTGGTTCAACCGGATTGATGCCATGCTGGACCGGCCTTGGGTCATGCTCTCGGCCGGCGCGGCGATGGAGCCCTTCCGCCGCATTCTGACCTACGCCTTCCGGGCAGGGGCCAGCGGCTATCTGGCGGGTCGCGCGATCTGGTGGCCCGCCGCGCTGGAATACCCGGACTGGGACAGCTTCCGCACCCGCGTGCGCGATCACGGGCTGCCCTATGTGTCGCTGGTCCAGTCCCTCCTGGCGCAGCATGGCCGGCCCTGGATGTCCAAGCCGGCGTTCTCCGGGGGGCTCCTCATGAAAGATGGCGGGCCTGGCTTCCTGCAGAACTACCAGGGCTGAGCCAGCAGGGCTTCCACCTCCGGGCGGGAAGGGACGCCCGCCCGCCCGCCCGGCCGGGCGCATTTCAGCGTGGCGGCCGCCACGGCGAAGCGGGCAGCCTGCGCGATGCCCGCACCCTCGGCCAGTGCCAGCGCATAGGCGCCGTGAAAGACGTCGCCGGCTCCCAGCGTGTCCACGACGGCCACGCGTGGCGGGGTGAGGTGGCGCACCGCATCGCCCTCCAGCCACAGGTAGCCCTGCGGCCCGATGGTGACGCCCAGGGTGGTCCGGGGCAGGCGTGAGCGCAGGGCACGCAGGCCCGCCTCCGGCTCCGGCTGGCCCGAATGGTGGCGCAGCGCCGGCTCCGAGAAGACCACGTGCCCGGCATGGTCGATCAGCGCCGAGGCTTCGGGCAGGGGGCCGAGATCGGCGTCCAGCACCGCGGGGATGCCGTGCTCCCCCGCGATCGCCAGCGCCCGCGCCGCGCCCAGCGGCCAGCCCATGTCCACCAGGATCGCGCCGCAACCTGCTAGAGCATCAGCGCCGATCCAGGCTGGCTCCACCTGCAGGCCGTGGCCGGGGAAGTTCAGGATCAGCCGCTCCCCCGCCGGGTCCACCGCCACGGCGGACCAGGCGGATTGGGCGCCCTCCAACTCCGCCACGCCGGCGGCATCCACGCCGTAGCGCAGCAACTCCGCACGGATCAGCCGCCCCGTGTCGTCCGCGCCGACGCGGCCGAACAGCCTCGCGGTGCCGGACAACCCGACGATCGCGACGGCCGCGGTTGCCGCGGGGCCGCCACCCGCCTCGGCAACGGCACTGGCATAGAGCTTCGTCGCCTCCGCCGGGAGGAACGGCACGGACAGGATCCGGTCATGCACCGTCATTCCGACGCAGGCGACGGAAGCCATGCGGATCAGGCATCCGCCAAGGGCAGAAGGTCCACGCCGGTGTAGCGCTTGAAGGCTTCGGCCAGCCGCCCGTCCGACTTGGCCTTGTCGATGAAGCCGTTCACGGCGCGCAGCAGGTCGTCGCTGCCGTGGCGCATGCCGATGCCGATCATCTGCGTGCCGAGCGAAAGCTTCTTCTCGTAGTTGCGGCCGGGCTGGAGGCGGTTGGTCTGCGCGGGAATGAGAAAGCCCGTCGCGGTCGCCTCCACCTGGCGGGACATCAGCGCCTGGATGGTGCTGGCGTCGTTGTCGTAGCGCATCATGACGGCGCCGGGCGCGCGCTCCACCACGATCGGGTCCTGGATCGCGCCGCGCACAACCGAGACGCGCTTGCCACGGAGATCCTCGAAACTGCGGATCGCCGTGTCGCGCGGGGCCATGATGATGCTCTCCTGGGCACAATAGGGCTTGGAGAACAGGATCTGCTCGGCGCGCTGGGGCGTGATGGTCAGGGTGGCCATCACCAGATCGGCCTTGCCGGTGAGAATAAAGGGAATCCGGTTCTGGCTGGTGACGGGCACCAGTTCCATCGGCACGCCCAGATCCTGGGCCAGCATGCGCCCCACCGCGATGTCGTAGCCGTCCGGCTGCATGGCCGTGTCGAGCATGCCCCAGGGCGGGTTGTTGGTATCCATCGCGATCAGGAGCTTGCCGCGCCGGCGGATCGCCTCGGTGGTCACGACGCCTGACTGGGCTCGTGCGCCACGCGCGGCGAAGGGCAGCGCCGGCGCGAGGGCGAGGAGGCTGCGGCGGTTGATCATGGTGTTCTCCCTTGGATGTTCTTATTCGCGGACGCTGATGGCCCGCACGAACTGCATGAACTCCGGCGTGCGCGGCCGCGCGAAGATCTCGGCGGGCGGGCCCTGCTCATGGACCCGGCCCGCATGCATGAAGATGACGCGGCTGGCGGCGCGCCGCGCGAAGCTCATCTCATGCGTGACCAGCAGCATGGTCATGCGGCGCGCGGCGAGGTCCTGCACCACCTCCAGCACTTCCCCCACCATTTCGGGATCGAGGGCGGAGGTGATTTCGTCGCAGAGCAGAACCTTCGGCTCAAGCCCGAGTGCCCGTGCGATGGCCACACGCTGCTGCTGGCCGCCGGAAAGGGCCGAGGGATAAGCGTCGGCGCGGGGTGCGAGGCCGACGCGGTCGAGCAGGGTCTGGGCCATGGCCTGCGCCTCCGCCTTGCCACGTCCGAGCACGACGGTCTGGGGCAGCGCCACGTTCTCCCGCGCGGTGAGGTGCGGGAAGAGGTTGAAGCTCTGGAACACCATGCCGACGTCCTGGCGCAGAGCGCGCAGGGCCTTCGGCGCGCGGCTGACGGCGTGGCCGGCAACCGTGATGCTGCCGCCGTCGATCGTCTCAAGCCCGTTGATGCAGCGGAGCAGGGTGCTCTTGCCCGAGCCGCTGCGGCCGATGATCGCGACCACCTCCCCGGCCGCGATGTCCAGCGAAACGCCGTCGAGAACGGTCTGGCTGCCGTAGCGCTTATGCAGCGACTGGACTTGGACGATCGACATGCAGCCTCTTCTCCAGCCGTCGGCTGAGCAGGGTCAGGGGGAAGCAAAGGATGAAGTAGATGGCGGCCGCGACGAGATAAACGCTGATCGGCTGAAAGGTCAGGTTGTTCACGAACTGCGAGGCCTGGGTCAGCTCCTGGAACCCGATGATCGAGGCGAGCGAGGTGTTCTTCACCACCTGCACCATGAAGCCCACGGTGGGCGGGATGGCGATGCGCATGGACTGCGGCACGATGACGTGGCGGAACTGCTCGACGCGGGTGAAGCCGAGCGCGGCGGAGGCCTGCCACTGGCCCTGCGGCACCGCCTCGATGGCACCGCGCCAGATCTCCCCGAAATAGGCTCCGGCATAGCAGGAGAGCGCGACGGTGACGGCGAAATAGGCGTTCTGGCCATAGCCGGTCAGCGCCAGGCCGAAAAACACGAGGAACAGCAGCATCAGCAGCGGCGTGCACTGGAACAGCAGGATCCATGCGCGGGCGAAGCCGTTCGCCAGGCGGTTGCCGGACACCCGCATGAAGGCCAGCACCAGCCCCAGGGCGCCGCCGCCGAGGTACGCGATGAGCGACAGCGCCACGGTCCAGCGCGCGGCCCCGAGCATGAAGAGGAACTCGGGTGTCCCGAAGCTTCGCATCACACCTTTCCCCGGCGGGAGAACCACGCCTGGTCGAGCCAGGCGAAAAGGAGCTTCAGCGCGAAGGCGATGGCAAGGTAGATCAGCGTGACGATGATGTAGACCTCGAAGGGCCGGAAGGTCTCGGTTTCCAGCACATGCCCGATCGCCGTCAGCTCCTCCGCGGAAACGGTGGAGACAACGCTCGATCCCAGCATGACCAGGACGAACTGGCTGCCGAGCGCCGGCGCCGCGACACGCAGCGCGGGGAACAGGACGATGTGGCGGATGATGTCGGTGGTGGAGAAGGCGAGTGCCCGCGCGGCCTCGATCTGCCCCCGCGGAATGGCCATGATTCCCGAGCGGATGATCTCGGTGGTATAGGCCGCGCAGTTCACGGACATGCCGATCAGCGCGGCCTCCACCGGGTCGAGTGCGATGCCGGCCGAGGGAAGGCCGAAATAGATGAGAAAGAGCTGGATCAGGAAAGGCGTGTTGCGGATGCACTCCACATAGGTGCCGATCGCCAGCCCTGCCCATCGCCCGCCGAACACGCGCAGCACGGCGAAGAGCGTGCCGAAGGCGAGGCCGGCCAGCATGGCGGCGACCGAGAGCTGGACCGTCAGCCACGCGCCTTTCACGAGCAGGTCGAGGCTCGCGAGGACAGCACCGAACTGGAACGTGTAAGCCATTCTTTCCGGGTTTCCTTCCCGCCGGCACGCTAGCCGGATGAAGAAGAAGTTTCAACTTTCCATTCCTGGAAAATTAGTTCCAAATCTCCCGACCGGGGTGACAGGATGACAGTGGACGCGGGACAGAGAGGCCTGCTGGACGAGCTGCAGCGGCGGCATGCGGGGCTCAGCCCACGGCTGCGGCAGGCGGCGCGCCATATTCTCGACCACCCCAACCAGGCCGCGCTGAGCACCGTGACGGAGCTGAGCACGGCCGCGGGCGTGCAGCCCTCCGCGCTGATCCGGCTCGCCCAGGCCATCGGTTTCTCCGGCTTCTCCGAGATGCAGAAGGTGCTGCAATCCGCCCTGGCCGCCGCCTCGCCGAGCTACGGGGAGCGGGTGCACCAGCTTCGCGCGGCGGGAGCGGAAACGGGCGCGATGGGGCTGCTGCGGCAGGCCGGCGCGCTCAACCAGCTTTCCCTCCAGAACCTGCTGGACACGGTGGACCCAGCCGCGCTGGACCGGGCCATCGCGCTCCTGGTGAAAGCGCCCTTGGTGCATGTGGTCGGGCAGCGGCGGTCGCATCCCGTGGCGGGCTACATCGCCTATGGGCTGACCCGATCGGGCAAGGTGGCGCGCTTGATGGCCGGCGCAGCGGGCATGCTGCGGGACGAGGCGGAGACGATGCGGCCGGGTGACGCGCTGGTCGTCATCAGCCTGCATCCCTATTCGGCCGATGCCGTGGAAACGGCGGCCTGGGCCGCGTCGCACGGCGTGTCCGTGGTGGCGCTCTCCGATGGTCCCTTGAGCCCCCTGCTCGCTTCCGCCTCGGTGGCGCTCGACGTCAGGGACGCGGAACTCTTCGGGTTCCGCGCCCTGGTGGCGCAGATGTGCCTGGCGCAGGTCCTGGTGCTCGGCGTCCTGCAGGCGGGTCAGCCGGGGCAGGGGTGACGCTTCTCCCGTATCGGCCCTGGGTGCCAGCCCTGGCACCGGCTTGCGAGAGGTTGCGGTTCCGCCCCAAGCTGGCCGCCTGGGCCGGCACGGTCCGGGAGGAAACAAGGATTGAGGAACGGGACCGGAACCGGCCGCCGCGCCGTGCTGGCGCTTGGTGCCGCAGCACTCCCCGCAGGCCGCGGCCGGGCCCAGCCGTCCCCCGCCTGGAAGCCCCCGAGGCCGGTCCGCCTGGTGGTCGGCTTCCCACCCGGCGGCTTCACGGACATCCTGGCCCGCGTCCTTGCACCGCTGCTGGGGGCGCGGCTGGATCAGTCCGTCGTGGTGGAGAACCGGGGCGGGGCCGCCGGCATCATCGGCGCCGAGGCGGTGGCGCGGGCCGCGCCGGACGGCACCACGCTCCTGATGGGACATTCCACGGCCAACGCGATCGCGGCGAACCTTGCCCAGCGCCTCTCCTACGATCCGCGCACCGCCTTCGCGCCCATCACCCTCATCGCCGCCCAGCCCCACGCGCTGCTGGTCAACGCGGCGGCACCCTATGGGGACATCGGTGCCTTCCTGGCCGCCGCCAGGCAGGCGCCGGGGCGGATGACCTACGCTTCCTCCGGCGTCGCCTCGGTGCAGCACGTGGCCGGGGAGATGCTGCGCGCGGCAACCGGCATCGACGTCGTGCACGTCCCCTATCGCGGCACCGGCCCTGCCCTGGCGGACCTTGCCGGCGGGCAGGTGGATTTCGTGATCGACGGTCTGGCCGGCGCGGCGCCGCTGATAGGGGCGGGGCGCATCCGCGCCCTTGCGGTCAGCACCGCCCGGCGCGTGCCGCGCCTGCCCGACCTGCCCACCCTGGCCGAGGCCGGCGCGCCGGGCTTCGAGATCCGGTCCTGGTTCGGCCTCTTCGCACCGGCCGGGCTGTCCGAGGCGGCGGTGGAGAGCCTCCACGCCGCGGCCACGGACGCCCTGGCACGGCCCGAGATGCAGCGGGTGCTGGAGGACGCCTCGGCCGAGGCGGGCGGCATGCCGCCACCCGCCTTCGCCGACTTCGTCCGGGGGGAGATCGCCCGCTACCGCGACGTGGCCGCCCGCATGCGCATCGCCGTGGAATAAGGGTTTGGCCATGGACGTGACCCGCCGCCGCCTGCTGGCCCTGCCCCTCGCGGCACCGGCCTTGATTCCGGGGCCGGGGCAGGCCCAGGCATCCTGGGCGCCGGTCCGTCCGGTCCGCATGATCGTGCCCTTCGCGGCCGGTGGGCCGACGGATATCATCGCCCGGCTGCTGCAAGAACCCTTGGCGGTGGGGCTGGGCCAGCCGGTCGTTGTCGAGAACCGGCCGGGGGCGGGCGGCAACATCGGCATCCAGGCCGTGGCGCGCGCGGCACCGGACGGGCACACGCTGCTGTTCTGCTCCTCCGCCTTCGCGGCGAACCCGGCGCTGCAGCCGGCGGACCGGCCAGCCATCTACGACCCGCTGCGGGACTTCGCTCCCATCACCGTCGCCGTCACCTCGCCCAACGCCATCGTCGCGCATCCCGGCGCCGGCATCGCAGGCCTTGCGGCCATGGTGGCGCGTGCGCGGGCAGAGCCCGGGCGGCTCGACTATTCCAGCCCGGGCAGCGGCACCGGCCCGCACCTGACGGCGGAGATGTTCCGGCGCGCGGTCGGGGTTGAGCTGACCCACGTGCCCTTCAACGGGGGCGCGCCCGGGATCCAGGCCGTGCTGGCGGGCACGGTGCCGCTCGGGTTCTCGGCCATGCCGGCGGCGCAGACGCATATCCGCGCGGGTGCCCTGATCGGCCTCGCCACCACCGGCCCGTCTCGCTGGCCCGACCTGCCGGACATGCCGACCGTGGACGAGGCCGTGCTGCCGGGCTTCCAGGCCGAAACCTGGCAATCCATGCTCGCGCCCGCCGGGACACCCGCCGCCGCGACCGCGCGGATCGCGGAGGTGGTCGCGGCGGTGCTGCGCGGGGCTGCCTCGGAGCAGCGCCTGCGGGGCATCGGCTTCCGCCCGGTGGCGAGCACGCCCACCGCCTTTGCCGCGCAACTCGCGACCGAGGTGCCCGCCCTTGCGGCGCTGGTGCGCGAGGCCGGCATCCGCGCCGATTGAAGGAAGCGAAGCCCTGAAGATCCTCGACATCCGCGAGACGGCCGTTCCCGTCCGCTCCTCCATGCGCAATGCCGCCTTCGACTTCGGCGAGATGACGACCTCGGTCGTGGCCGTGGTCACGGACCGGGTGGCAGAGGGGCGGCCGGTCGTCGGCTATGCCTTCAACGGAACCGGCCGCTACGCCTGCGGCGCGACCATGCGCGAGCGCTTCATTCCGCGCCTTCTGGCCGAGGCACCGGACGCCCTGCTGGATGCGGAGGGCGTCATCGACCCCGAGCGCTGCCTGCCCGTGATGAACCGGCGGGAGAAGCCGGGCGGCGATGCCGAGCGTGCCTGGGCGATCGGCACGATCGAGACGGCGCTTTGGGATGCCGCCGCCAAGGCGCGGGGGGTGCCGCTGTGGTCGCTGCTCGCCCGCCGCTACGGCCCGGGCAGTCCCGGGGAGCGCGTCCGCTGCTATGTCGGCGGAGGCTGGTACAAGCCGGGCCAGACCGTCGCGGACTTGCAGGACGAAATGCGCCGGCATCGCGATTCCGGCTATGTGGAGCTCAAGACAAAGGTGGGCGGCCTGTCGATCGAAGAGGACCGCCGGCGGATCGAGGGCGTGCTCGCCATCGTGGGCGATGGGCGGAACCTCGCGGTGGACGCCAACGGCGCCTTCGACCGCGAGCGCGCGCTCGCCTATGCCGCCATGCTCGCGCCCTATGGCCTGCGCTGGTTCGAGGAGCCGGTGCATCCGCTGGACCTCGCGCTCTATGCCGAGGTGTGCGGCGCCTATGCGCCCCCGATCGGCACCGGGGAGAACCTCTACTCGCTGCAGGACCTGACCAACATGGTCCGTTTCGGGGGATTGCGCCCGGACCGGGACATTCTTCAAGTGGACCCGCCCCAGGCCTTCGGCATCGCGACCTTCGTGCGCATCGTCGCCATGGCGGAGGCGGCGGGTTTCTCCCGGGCGCAGATCTTCCCCCACGGCGGCAACCAGATGTCGCTGGCGGTGGTGGGCGGCCTCGGGCTCGGCGGGTGCGAGTCCTATCCCGGCGTGTTCGGTGCCTTCGCCGGCTATGCCGATGACGCGCGGCTGGAGGAGGGCTGGCTGCGCCTCCCGGACCGGCCCGGCATCGGCTTCGAGGGGCAATCGGAACTCTACGCCGTCATGAAGGACGTTGGCGGCTGAGGCCGGTGACTCCATGAGGAGGGAAACAATGCCGGGAATGCGACCCCTGCTGGCGTGTCTCGCCCTGGTCCTGCTGCTTGCCCCGCCGGTGGCCCGGGCACAGGAGGGGCCTTATCCCAGCCGTCCCATCCGCGTGCTGGTGGGCTTCGCGCCCGGTGGCGGCACCGATGTCACCACCCGCGCCATGGCACCGCGTCTGGCTCAGGCGTTGGGGCAGCCCGTGGTGGTGGAGAACCGTCCCGGCGCCGGTGGCAACCTGGCCAGCGAGGTTGTGGCCCGTGCCGCCCCGGACGGCTACACGCTGCTGATGGGCACGATCGCCGCGCTGGCGGTGAATCCGAGCCTTTACAGCAATCTTCCCTTCAATCCCCTGGTGGACCTCGCGCCGGTGAGCCTGGCGGTGACCACGCACGACCTGCTGGTGGTGCATCCTTCCTTGCCCGTGCGCTCCGTGCCGGAGCTGATCGCCCTGGCGCGCAAGGACCCGGACAGCCTGGCCTGCGGCTCCTCCGGTGTCGGGACCGCCGGCCACCTGTCCTGCGCCCTGTTCAACCTGTCCACGGGGGTGAGGCTGTCGCACGTGCCCTATCGCGGCGGCGGCGCCCTGATCAACGACCTCATCAGTGGCCAGGTGCCGGTCTCCTTCGCAAGCGTCACGACGGTGCGGCAATATGTGGAGAACGGAACCCTGCGTGGCCTTGCCGTGACCTCCGGCCACCGTTCGCCGCAGCTGCCGGATGTGCCGACGGTCGCGGAAGCCGGCGTGCCGAACTACGAATCGAGCAACTGGTACGGCATGGTCGCGCCGGCCCGCACGCCGCCGGCGGTGATCGCCCGCTTGAACGCCGCCATGCGGGAAACCCTGGCTGACCCGGCCATCGCCACGTTGCTGAGGCAGCAAGGCCTTGAACCCGCGGCAAGCAGCCCCGAGGAATTCACGGCCTTCATGCGGGCGGAGACCGGCAAATGGGGGCAGGTGATGCGCGCCGCCGGCGCCTCAGCCCATTGATCCGCGCCACGCCGCGCGCGGCCGCGGCGAGCGGGGCTGGGGAAAGGATGCGTCCCGCGGGGCTCAAGGGCTTGCACCGGAGGTGGGGGAAGCGCCCAGCTCCAGGGGAGCGGCCACTCACTCAACTCGTGCCTCACCTCGCGCTTCCCGAGAAGCGGCCAACGGTGAAGTCTTTGGGTGTGAGCGGACATCCCGGCCGGAGTCCACCCTGTGATCCGGTCGACGAACCATGGCCACGGCCAAGTTGACCATGCGGGCGCGCACGGCCAACCTCCACCACACGGGAAAACGCGAAAGCGCCCTGGGGAGGCATCATGACGGACGCAAACCTGTCCGACACGCATGTGGCGTTGCGTGATGCGGCGCGTCGCTTCGCGGAGTCCAAGATAGCGCCCCTGGCCTGCGCGCTCGACGAGGAAGAGCGCTTTCCTTCGGAGCTGTATTCCGAACTCGCTTCGCTCGGACTTTTCGGGATCACCGTGCCCGAGGCGCTGGGCGGAGCAGGCGCCGACGTGCTGGCCTACGGGCTGGTCATGGAGGAGATTTCGCGCGGCTATGCCTCCGTGGCGGATCAGGTCGGGCTTGTGGAACTGCTGGGCACGTTGCTCACGCAGCACGGAGCCCCCGCGCAGCAGCAAGCCTACCTCCGGCCGCTGCTTTGTGCCGAGCGGCGCTGCGCCTATGCGTTGACCGAGGCCGAGGCCGGCTCCGATCTCGCGGGGCTGAGGACAACCGCGCGCCGGGACGGGGATGGCTGGGTGCTGGATGGCGCGAAGCTGTGGATTCACAATGCCCCGGTGGCGGATTTCGCGGCCGTGCTGGCGCGCACCGATCCGGAGGCGGGACACCGCGGCATGTCGATCCTGCTGGTGGATCTTGACCGCCCAGGCGTCACGCGGGACCGCAAGGAGCGCAAGATGGGCCAGCGCGCGTCACCGGTGGGCGGACTGCGCTTCGATGCCGTTCGGCTGCCGGCGGATGCGCTGCTGGGGCCGGAAGGCCGCGGCTTCCACATGATGATGTCCGTGCTGGACAAGGGACGGATCGGCATCGCGGCGCTCGCGGTCGGCATCCTGGCGGCGGCCCTGGAGGACAGCATCGCCTATGCGAAGCAGCGGCGGCAGTTCGGCCAGGCGATCGCGGACTTCCAGGCCGTGCAATGGATGATCGCCGACATGGCGAAGGACGCGCATGCCGCGCGGCTCATGGTTCATCACGCGGCCCGGATCCTGGATGCCGGTGGCCGCGCGACGCTGGAGGCGAGCATGGCGAAGTGCTTCGCCTCCGACGCGGCGGTGGCGCGCACGGCGGATGCGGTGCAGATCCATGGCGGCAGCGGGTACATCCGCGGCGTGCGGGTGGAGCGTTTGTTCCGGGATGCCAAGATCACGCAGATCTACGAGGGAACGAACCAGGTGCAGCGGATGATCATGGCACGGACGCTGCTCGCATGAGCGCGCGCCCTGCGGCTCTCGTCACCGGCGCAAGGCGCGGCATCGGGCGCGCGACCTGCGCGGCCCTGGCGGCGAAGGGCTTTGACGTGGTGGGCACGGACATCTCCGATGAGGGCGCGCAGGAGACGGCCGCGGCGGTGGAGGCGGCCGGCGGGCGTTTCGCTTTCGAGCAGGCCGATGTCGCGGCGCTGGGCGGACACGAGGCCCTCCTGGATGCGGCCTGGAGCGCCTTCGGCGGGCTGGAATGCCTGGTGAACAACGCAGGCGTGGGCGCGATGCGGCGTGGCGACCTGCTGGAGGTGACGCCCGAATCCTGGGACCGCGCCTTCGGCGTGAACGCGCGCGCCGGGTTCTTCCTGTCCCAGGCGGTGGCGCGACGGATGCTCGGGGCCGCAGCGCCGGTCCGCGGCGCACGCAGCATCGTTTTTGTCTCCTCCGCCAATGCCACGCTGGCTTCGCCCGAGCGTGGCGAATACGCGGCGTCCAAGGCAGCGGTCTCGATGGTCGCGCGCGTCTTTGCCCTGCGGCTCGCGGAGGAGGGTATCGCCGTGCACGAGATCCGCCCCGGCGTGATCCGCACCGACATGACGGCGCCCGTCGCCGCCGCCTACGAGGCGCGCATCGCAGCCGGCCTGTCGCCTATCCGCCGCTGGGGCGAGGCCGGGGATGTGGGCCGCACCATCGCCCTGCTGGCCGCGGGCGACCTTCCCTTCACCACGGGCGAGGCCTTCCACGTGGATGGCGGCCTGCATCTCGGGCGGCTGTGATGCCGGATGACCGCTTGCACTATGAGGAGATCGCGGAAGGGCTGAGCTGGGAAACCCCGGGCATCACGGTGACCGAATCCCACATCCTGGCCTTTGCCGGCCTGACCGGCGATTTCTACGACCTGCACGTGGATGACGACTATGCGCGCGCCCTCGGCTATCCCGGGAAGGTGGCGCATGGGCTGCTGGGGCTGGCGCTGGCGGATGGTCTGAAGAACCGCTCCTCCCTGCGCCTGGCGGCGATCGTCTCGCTCGGCTGGCGCTGGAGCTTCACCGGGCCGATCCTGCCGGGGGACCGGATCAGCGCCACCATCCGCGTCACCGCCAAGCGCGAGACGCGGCAACCGGAGCGCGGCATCGTCACGCTGGACTTCGACATGCGCAACCAGCGCGGCGAGACGGTGCAGCGGGGCGAGAACGACATGATGGTGCATCGGCGCGCCGGTTGACGGCGGGGCGTCAGCCTTCCCAGCCCGCGATGCCCAGCCAGGCGGCGGCTAGCCGCGCCTGCCCCTCATGCATGGAACGCCCGGTGACGGTGGCGCAGCCGGCGGCGCGGGCGGCGGCGATCAGGGGCGTCACCTCCGGGTTGGGGATCACGTCGGCGACCACTTGCGGCGGGCGGAGGCGCGAGGCGTCGAAGGGGAGGGGGTCGCCCTCCCGCAATCCCAGGGGGGTGGCGTTCACCACGATGTCCAGGCCCTCAGGGTTGGGTTCGCCCCCGGCCACGGAAAGGCCGGGATGGGCTTCGGAGAGCGCCTGGGCCAGAGCCGAGGCGCGGCCGGGCGCCGCGTCGTGCAGCAGCAGCCGTGCCGCGCCCGCGCCTGCCAGGGCATGGGCGATGGCGCGGCCGGCGGCGCCGCAGCCCACCTGCAGGATGGCGGCGCCGCGCACGGGATGGCCGGCGCGCTCCAGCCCGTCGCGGAAGCCTTCCCCATCGAACATCTCGCCCTCCCAGCCGCCCTCGGGGCGGCGGCGGACGGTGTTGACGGTGCCGGTGCGCCGGGCGGTGGGGCCGAGCGCATCCAGCAGGGGAACCACCGCCTCCTTGTGCGGCATGGTGATCACCAGTCCGTCCAGGTTGCGCAGCCGGGTCAGCCCGCCCCAGGCGGCGGGAAGTTCCCCGGCCGGCACCTCGAAGGCGACGAAGGCCGCGTCCATGCCGAGCCGGGCGAAGCGCTCGTTGAACAGGGCGGGGGAGCGGAGCGGCGCCACGGGATCCCCGATGATGGCCATCAGGCGGGTGCGGCCCGTGATCGTCACGCGCGGGGCGCCCGGCCGGCCAGCACCGCCTCGATCAGCCGCTGGACGGGCAGGGCGGAGCGGGCATTGTTGGAGGGCTCGCGGCCCGCCTCGATCGCGTCCAGCATCTCCGTGATCAGGGCGCGGTGCGGGCCGTGGTCGAAGGCCATGGGATCGGCGCCGCCGCCGCCCGAACCCTCCTCGCCCAGAACCGTGGGCGGCGCACCATCCGCGCCGTGCAGCTCCAGCCGGTGGGCGAGCAGCAGGGCGGAGCCGCCCGTGCCCGCGATCTCGATCCGTTCGGGAAAGCCGGGGCGGGCGACGGTGGTGGCGTCCAGCACGCCGATCGCGCCGTTCTCGAAGCGGAGCGCGGCCGCGGCGACGTCCTCCGTGTCGATGTTCCGCAAGGGGGAGGTGAGGGCGAAGCCGGCCACGTCCCGCACCGGGCCCATCAGGTGCATCAGCAGGTCGATCGTGTGGATGGCCTGGGTGAGCAGCACGCCGCCGCCGTCGCGCGCCATGGTGCCGCGCCCGGGCTGGGCGAAATAGGCGTCGTCGCGCCACCAGCGGATGGAGGCGGAGGCGGAGAGGGGCGTTCCGAGCGCGCCGCGGTCCAACGCTTCCTTGAGGTGCAGCGCGGCGGGGCGGAAGCGGTGTTGCAGGCAGACGCCGCAGCGCAGGCCCGCGGCCTCGGCCGCCGCGGCCAGGGCCTCGCCGCGCGCAACCGTCAGTTCGAGCGGCTTCTCGACAAGGAGGTGCTTGCCGCGGGCGATGGCCTGCTGCGCGACCGCAAGATGCGCGCCGGGAGGGGCGAGGATGAGGACGAGGTCCAGGCCCGGGGCGCCCAGCAACCCTTCGAGTTCGGCGAAGGCCGGTGCGCCCCAGCGTGCCGTGAAGGCTTCCCGCCGGGCGGCGGAGGGGGCGTGGCCCCCGATGATCCGGACGCGGCCGGCGCTTTCCAGGTCCTGCAGGCTCAGCATGTGCGGCGTGACGGCCATGCCGAGGCCGACGAGGCCCACCCCGATGGGCATTCTGTTCCTGTCCTCCCCCGTGCAGCTTGCCGCTTCACAGGCGCGCCGGCCGCGACCTATCGTGTCGGGATACGGGTGTTCCCCGTGTTCACAACGATCCGGCGAAACTGTCGGGCACCCCTGAGGAATTGTCCATGACCGTGATGTCCCTCTCCCGCCGCGACCTCGCGCGGCTGCTCGGCGCCTCGGCGGCGGTGCTTCCGCTCCTGCCAGGCGGGCGGGCGCTGGCGCAATCGCGGCGCGACACGCTGGTGCTCGGCATCGACATCAGCGACACCGTCACCCTGGATCCGGTTCGCCAGGCCCAGTACACGCCGCCGCTGACCCTGGCCGCCTGCTATGACAGCCTGATGACGCTGGAGGCGAACGACCTCGTCAACCCGAAGCCCTCGCTGGCCACGAAGTGGGAAAGGCGGCCGGGCGGCGACGGGTGGCGCTTCACGCTGCGCCAGGGGGTCAAGTTCGTCTCCGGCGCGACGATGACGGCGGAGGACGTGAAGTTCTCCTTCGACCGGCTGATCAACATGAAGGACCAGACGCAGCAATACATCAAGGCGGTGGAACGGGTTGAGGTGGTGGACGCCAACACCGTGGACTTTGTCCTGAACTCGCCCAATGCGCCGATCCTTTCGATCCTGTGCAACCCCGGATGCGCGATCCTGGAGAAGGCGGTGCTGCTGCAGCATGGCGGCGTGCAGGGCGTGGAGGCGAAGGACCAGGACAAGGCGACGGACTGGCTGAACGGGAATTCCGCCGGCACCGGTCCCTATCGCCTCACACGCTGGGAGCGGAACGGGCAGATCCTGTTGCAGCGCAACCCGAACCACTGGCGCGGCGCGCCGGCCTTCGAGCGCGTGGTGATCCGCCATCTCTCCGACAGCGCGGCGCAGCTTCTGGCGGTGCGGCGCGGCGACGTGCACGCCGCCTTCAACCTCATCCCCGAGCAGATCGCGACGCTGAGGTCCGATCCCAACCTGCGCGTGGACCGGCTGCCGAGCCTCGATCACGTGTACATGGCGCTGACGCAGAACCCGGCCGCCAACCCGGCCCTCGCGAAGAAGGAGGTGCGGCACGCGATCGGCCATGCCATCGACTATGACGGCATCCTGAACAACCTGCTCGGCGGCGCCGCGCTGCGGGCGGCACACTTCCTGCCGATCGGGGTGAACGGCAGCACGGAGGCCGTCGCCCGCGAGGTCGGCTTCAGCCAGGACCTGAACAAGGCGAGGCAACTCCTCCAGGCCGCCGGGCTGGCGGAGGGCTTCGAGATGGAGATTGCCTATGGCCAGGCCGCCGTCGCCGGCATCTCCTACCAGGTTCTCGGGCAGAAGCTGCAGTCGGACCTCGCACGCGTGGGCATCCGGGTGCGCCTGAATCCGATGGACCAGGTGAACCTGCGCACCGTCTACACCCAGGGCCGCATGGCTGGCGGCGTGCTCACCTTCTGGAACCCGCCGGCCGTGTCCAACGACCTCTGGGCCAGCGCGGTGGTGGAGCGCGTGGCGCGCCGTGTCGGCTGGGACGTGCCGGCCGAGATGACGGCGCTGACCAAGCGCGCCGCCGAGGAGCAGGACCTGGCGAAGGCCGCCGATCTCTGGGTGGAATGGCAGCGCAAGGCCGTCGACCAGGCGAACCACTTCATCCTGTTCCAGCCGATCTACCAGATCGCGGTGCGCAACACCGTGAAGGACTTCCCGCTCACCGCCGCAGGTTGGCAACTCGATACCGGAAAGGTGACGCTGGCCTGAAGCGAAGGCGGGGAGGGGCGCCTCCCCGCCGCATCGCTATCGCCGGAGGCGGGCCAGCCGGTGCGCGGCCTCCGCGTTCACGGCACCCTCCGGCATCTGCCCCGCCGCCAGGGCCGCCACCTGGCGCACCGTGTCCATGGCTTGGTGCTCCGCCGCCTCCGGAGTCAATCCGGCCAGATGAGGCGTGGCGATCACGTCGGGGCGGGAGGCAAGGCGGGGCGAGGGCATCTGGTCCGCGGCGCGGCCGACATCCATCGCCGCGCCGGCGAGATGGCCGGAGTCCAGCGCCGCCTCCAGCGCCGCCTCGTCCACCAGCTCCCCGCGGGACAGGTTGATGAAGAAGGCGCCGCGGCGCATGGCGGCGAAGGCCCTCGCATCCATGAGGTTCGCGGTTTCCGGCGAGGCGATGGCGAGGCAGACGACGAAGTCGGCCGACAGCGCCTCCCCGAAGCCCGCGGCCTGCACGCCCGGATCCTCCGGCGGCGCATAGGGGTCATAGGCCAGGACGCGCATGCCCAGGGCGCGCGCGGTCACGGCCATGCGGCGGGCGATGCGGCCGTAGCCGATCAAGCCCAGCGTGGAGGCGGAAAGCTGCACGCCGGTGCTGGGGGAGGGGATCTCGCCCCGGTGATAGGCGCTGGCCGCGCGGGTGACGCCGCGCGCGAGGTCCACCATCATGCCGATGCCCAGCTCCGCCACGGAATCCGTGAAGCCCGGCGTCGCGCGGGTGACGAGGATGCCCTGGGCCGAGGCGGCGGGCACGTCGATCGTGCTGATGTCCACCGCGCAGCGCAGAAAGGCGACGAGGTCCGGCGAGGTGGCGAAGGTGGCGGCCGTGCCCGGGCTGCCGCGATAGGCGATGATGGCCTGGCACCCGGCCGCCGCCTGGGCCAGTTCGGCGTCCCGCAGCTCGCGGTCCGCGGTGTTGCGGACCACCTCCGCGTGCTCCCGCAGCGCGGCCAGGGCGCGATCCCCGAAATAGCCGGGGAAGGTTTCGGTGGAGTGGGACAGGAAGACCTTCATCGGGCGAACTCCACGGGGCGCTTCTCGTTGAAGGCGCGAATGCCCTCCAGGTGGTCCCCTGCCGAGAAGCAGAGCACGTTCATCTCGTTCTCATAAGCCAGGCCGGCGGAAAGAGGGGCCTCCCATGCCATCCGCATCGCCGCCTTCACCGATTGCACCGCCACGGGCGAGAGGGCGGCGAGCTTGCGGGCGATCTCCCGCGCCCGGTCCAGCAGCGCGGGTTGCGCGACAACCTCTTCCACGATGCCCAGCCGCAACGCCTCGGCCGCGTCGATCGGCTCCCCCAGCATCAGCAGGCGTGCCGCCTGTCCCTGGCCGATGAGGCGCGGCAGGAGCTGCGAGGCGCCGCCGCCGCCGACCCAGCCGCGCTGCACCTCCGGAAAGCCCAGGCGCGTGGTCTCGGAGGCGATGCGCAGGTCGGCCGAGAGCGCCGCCTCCGCGCCGCCGCCCAGGGTCCAGCCCTGCAGCGCCGCCACCACGGGCTTGCGGATGTTGCGGATGGCCGTGGCATATTCCACGCGGTTGCGGAAATGCCATGCGGAGGGGTAGGCGGCCAGCGCGTTGAGGTCGCTTCCGGCGCAGAAGGCACGCTCCCCTTCGCCCCGGACCAGGATGGCCCGGACCCTGTCCTCCGCGTCCAGGGCGCGGGCATGGTCCAGCAGTCGCCCGGCCATCGCGGGGGTCACCGCGTTGTGCTTGGCGGGGCGGTCCAGCACCAGCTCGGCCACCCCGTCCTCGATCCGCAAACGCACGTCGCCGTCCATGGCGCTTCCTCCTGTCTTGATCGCATCTGTCCAGCAGGCGCAGAGTGAGCGCAACAAGGAGGATCTGTCCGCGTGCCGCGATACATCGCGACGCGACTGCTTGCGGCGGCCGCAATGGCCCTGCTGGCGAGCCTGGTCGTGTTCCTCATCTCCGCGCTGGTTCCCGGCGATCCCGTGCTGGCGCAGCTCGGCGATATCCTGGCCAGCAACCCCGCGACGGTGGCCGAGTGGCGGGCCAAATGGGGTCTCGACCTGCCCCTGTGGGAGCGCTACGGCCTCTTCCTGAACGGGCTGGTGCATGGCGACCTCGGCATCTCCATCGCCACGCGGCGGCCGGTGCTGGAGGACATCGCCCAGTACGCGCCGGCCACGGTGGAGCTGGCGACGGTCTCCTTCCTGCTCACGCTGATCGTCGGCATCCCGCTCGGCATCGCGGCGGCCGTCTGGCGGGACAGCTGGGTGGATTCGCTGGCCCGCGCGGTGTCGCTGCTGGGTGTCTCGGCGCCGACCTTCTGGCTCGCCTTCATCATGCTGGCCATCTTCTATGGCGGGCTGGAATGGGCGCCCGGACCGGGCCGGATGGACCCCATCGCCTTCCCGCCCGAAGGCCCCACCGGCCTGTTCCTGGTGGACACGCTGCTCGCGCGGGACTGGGAGAGCTTCTGGGACAGCGCGGCCCATCTGGTCCTGCCCTCGATCGTGCTGGCCGCCGCGACCATCGGGCTGATCACCCGGACGACGCGTGCGGCGATGCTGGACAGCCTGGGGCAGGACTATGTGCGGGTGTCGCGCGCAAAGGGTCTGAAGGAGCGGGCGATCGTGCTGCGCCACGCCCTGCCCAACGCGCTGGTGCCCGTGGTGACGCTGGGCGGACTGGCCTTCGCCAACCTGCTGGCCGGCGCCGTGATGACGGAAACGGTCTTCGCCTGGCCGGGCCTCGGCCGCTACACCTTCCGCTCGGCGGCGGCGCTGGATTTTCCGGCCATCATGGGAATCACCCTGGTCGTTTCCGCGACATACCTGCTGGTGAACCTTCTGGTGGACCTGTCCTACGCGGCGCTCGACCCGAGGGTGCGGCGTTGAGCACGGGCACCGTTCCGCCTCTTGCCCTGCCTGCGGACATGCCCGTGCCGCGGCCGCGCTGGCGCCGCCGGTTGCGCCGCTACGGGCCGGCATGGCTGGGCGGGGGCGTTGTGCTGCTCTGGGTGCTGGTCGCGCTGCTGGCACCCTGGATCTCGCCCTATCCGCCGGATGCGCAGGACGTGGTGAACCGGCTGCAGCCGCCGGGCGCGGCGCACTGGCTCGGCACGGACGTGCTGGGACGAGACGTCTTCTCGCGGCTGCTGCACGGCGCGCGGCTGTCGCTGCTGGCGGGCTTCACCGTCGTGCTGCTGGGCGCCGCCATCGGCACCACGGTCGGGATCGTCGCGGCCTGGGCCCGCGGCATCTGGGACGAAGCCCTGATGCGCCTGACCGACCTGGTGCTCTGCTTCCCTCCCATCATTCTCGCTTTGGCCATTGCCGCGGCCCTGGGCATCGGCACGCAGAACACCATCCTGGCGATGCTGGTGGTGTGGTGGCCGAAGTTCGCGCGGCTCGGGCGTGCTCTGGCCCTGGTGCAGCGCGGGCAGGAATACGTGGAGGCCGCGACGGTTCTGGGGCTGAAGCCCAGACGCATCCTGGCCCGGCACATCCTGCCGAACACGCTGGGGCCGCTGGCGGTGCTGGTGACGCTCGATCTCGGCAACGCCATCCTCACCTTCGCCGGCCTGTCCTTCCTGGGCCTCGGCGTCGTGCCGCCCACGCCGGAATGGGGATCGATGGTCGCCGAAGGGCGCGAACTGGTGGAGCAGTGGTGGATCGCCGCCTTTCCCGGCTTTGCCATCCTCACCGTCGTCGTCGGCTTCAACTTCTGTGGCGACGGGCTGCGCGACTGGCTGGATCCCAGGGCGAGGTCGCGGTGATGGACGGTTCCCTGCCGAAGCGGGAGGACAGGGCCGGCACCGCCGCCCCGGTGCTCGAGGTCGAGAACCTCCGCACCGTCTTCCTGACCGATGCCGGAGCGGTGCGCGCGGTGGACGGCGTTTCCTTCGCGGTGGGCCCCGGCGAGACGCTGGGCATCGTCGGCGAGAGCGGATCGGGCAAGAGCGTGACGGCCCTGTCGCTCATGCGGCTGCTGGAGGAGCCGGCGCGCATCATCGGCGGCACGATCCGCTTTCAGGGCCGCGACGTGCTGGCCATGAGCGGCGCCGAGCTGCGGGACTGGCGCGGCGACCGGGCCGCCATGGTGTTCCAGGACCCGATGACCGGCCTGAACCCGGTGATCCGCATCCTGCGGCAGGTGACGGAGCACATGATCTCCCATGGCCGCCAGACGCCCGCCAAGGCGCGGGTGCGGGCCGTGGAGCTGCTGCGCCGCATGGGCGTCGCGGCGCCGGAGCGGGCGGCGGCCTCCTTTCCGCACCAGTTCTCCGGCGGGATGCGGCAGCGCGTGATGCTGGCCATCGGCGTGGCCAACGACCCCGTCCTTCTCATCGCGGACGAGCCGACCACGGCGCTGGACGTGACGATCCAGGCGCAGATCCTGGACCTGCTGCAGAACCTGAACGCAGAGTTCGGGACGGCCATCATCCTGATCAGCCACGATCTCGGCGTGATCGGCACCGTCTGCCGCCGCGTCGCGGTGATGTATGCCGGGGAGGTGGTGGAGGAGGCGGAGACGGAGGCCGTGCTGGCCGATCCGCGCCATCCCTACTCCTGGGCGCTGGTGAACGCCGTGCCGCGGCTGGACAGCCCGCCGGGCACCCGGCTGACCAGCATCGAGGGCGCGCCGCCGGACGCGCTGAACCCGCCGCCGGCCTGCCGCTTCCTCGCGCGCTGTCCCTTCGCCGTCTCGCGCTGCGGTCAGGAGCATCCGCCGCTGATGGAGGTGGCGCCCGGCCGCCGCGCGCGTTGCTGGGTCACGGCCGACGGGCGCAGCCTTCCGCCGGCTCCCGTCGCGGCGGAAGCCGCCCGGCGCGAGCTTTCGGAGGACACGCGCCCGCTGCTGGAGGCGGTGGGGCTGGTGAAGCATTTCGCCGGCGCGCGCCGCTCCTTCTTCGGGGGGCGTGCCGTGGTGCACGCGGTGAACGGCGTGGACCTGCGCCTGTCGCGCGGGGAAAGCCTGGGAATCGTCGGCGAGAGCGGCTGCGGCAAGTCCACCCTGGCGCGGCTGGTGACCCGTTTGCACGAACCCACCTCCGGCCGCCTGCATTTCGAGGGGCAGGACATCACCCATGCCTCCCCGGCCGAGATGCGGCCGTTGCGGCCACGGCTGCAGATGGTGTTCCAGGACCCCTATGCCTCGCTGAACCCGCGCATGCGCGTGCGTGACACCCTGGCGGAGCCGCTGATGGCGCATGGGCGTGCCGCCAGCCGCGCGGAAGCGGATCGCCGCGTGCTGGACCTGATGGGCACGGTGGGGCTGAAGCCCGAATGGGCCGAGCGCTTTCCGCATGAGTTTTCCGGGGGGCAGCGGCAGCGCATCTCGATCGCGCGGGCGCTCGCGCTGGACCCGGCGCTCGTGGTGGCGGACGAGCCGGTTTCGGCGCTCGACGTGAACGTGCAGGCACAGGTCCTGAACCTGATGCTCGACCTGCGGCAGCGCCTCGGCCTGTCCTACCTGTTCATCGCGCATGACCTGGCCGTGGTGCGCGCCTTCTGCGACCGGGTGGCCGTGATGTATCTCGGGCGCATCGTGGAGGAGGGACCGGCCATCGCGCTCTTTGCGCGGCCGCTGCATCCCTACACCGTCGCCCTGACCAGCGCGGTGCCGGAGCCCGGGCGGGAGCGGGTGATCCTGGGCGGCGAGCCGCCCTCCACGCTCACGCTCCCCACGGGCTGTGTGTTTCGTGGCCGCTGCCCGATCGCGCAGTCGGTCTGCGAGCAGGTGCCACCCCTGGTGGAGATCGAGGCGGGGCGGCGCGTGGCCTGCCACTTTCCGGGAGCCTTTGCCCGTCCGGGAAGGCAGGGGGCATGAGCCTCGCAAGCCCCTTCGCCTCCGGGCCGTGCCGCCTGGCCCTCGAAGGCAATGCTGCATCGGACAGGAAGGGATGGCAGGTCGTGGAAGCACCTTTCCCGGCCTGTTCCGGTCCTGAGAGCGAACGGATATGAGACAGATCACCGCCACCCAGGCCGCAGCCCTTCTGCGCGATGGGGACACCTTGCTGATCGGCGGCTCGGGCGGCGGGCATGCCGTGCCGGACGCACTGCTGGCGGCGGTGGGGGAGCGCTTCCGCACCACTGGCATGCCGTGCGGCATCACCGCCGTGCACCCGGTTGGACTGGGCGACGGAAGGACGCGCGGTGCCGGCCACCTGGCGCAGAAGGGCCTCCTGAAGCGTGTGGCCTCGGGCACCTTCGTCAACTCGCCAGGCATTGCGCGCCTGGCGCTGGACGAGGAGATCGAGGCCTACACCATGCCGCAGGGTGCCATGTCGCAGCTCATGCGGGAGATGGCGGCCGGGCGGCCGGGCCTGCTGACGAAGATCGGGCTGCACACCTTCGTGGACCCCCGCCTGGGCGGCGCGCGGCAGAGCGCCCGCGCGAAGGAGGATCTGATCGAGGTCGTGCAGTTCCGGGGCGAGGAATTTCTTTTCTACAAGCCGTATCACGTGAACGTCGCCTTTCTGCGCGGCTCCGCGGCGGACGAGGATGGCAACCTTTCGATGGAACACGAGGCCGTTACGCTGGAGATGCTGAGCATGGCGCAGGCCACGCGCCGCATGGGCGGGATCGTGGTTGCCCAGGTCCGGCGCATCGTGCCCGGAGGTTCCCTCCACCCGAAGATGGTGAAGGTTCCGGGCATCCTGGTGGACGCCGTCGTGGTCGATGCGGATCAGTGGCAGACCTATGAGACCCAGGACAGCCCTGCCTATTCCGGCCACCTGCGCGTGGCGCTGGAGGACATTCCCCGCCTGCCGCCGGGGCCCCGCCGCATCGTTGCCCGGCGTGGGGCGCTGGAGCTGTTCGAGGGCGCGATCTGCAACCTCGGCTCCGGCATTTCGACCGGCATCGCCAATGTGGCGGCCGAGGAGGGGGTCCTGCACCGGATCTGCCTGACGAACGAGCAGGGGAACATCGGCGGCGCGCCGGCCAGCGGCAACGAGGCGGGTGCCGCGATAAGCCCCGACGCGCAGGTGGACCAGCCCTATCAGTTCGACTTCTACGATGGCGGCGGCCTCGACCTCGCCTTTCTCTCCTTCGCGGAGTTCGACGCGCAAGGCAACGTGAACGTCTCCCGCTTCGGTGGGCGCATCGTCGGTCCCGGCGGGTTCATCAACATCAGCCAGGGCGCGGGATCGGTGGTGTTCGGCGGCACGCTGACCGCGGGCGGGGTGCCCAAGGCGGTGGAGCGCGTGGAGCAGGTGACCTATTCCGGCCCTTATGCGCGAAGCCGCGGGCAACGGGTCCTTTACGTGACGGAGCGCGCCGTGTTCCAGCTTGGCGAAGCCGGGCCGGAACTGGTGGAGATCGCGCCGGGTGCCGATATCGAAGCGGATGTGATCGCCGCCATGGGTTTTCGCCCGCGCGTTTCGCCGGGATTGCGGCGCATGGACGCAGGGCTTTTCGCCGATGGGCCGATGGGTCTGGCCACCCGCCTGGCCGAACGCCCGCCGCGCCCCGCGCTGAACCGGCTGGCCATGGCGCAGGCCGCGGAATGACGGGCTGCAGGACATGCCTTTCGGTCGGGGAGGTGGCGGAGTACCGCAAGTGCATTTCCCTGGCCGACATCGCGGCCTTCGCCGAGCTGAGCGGCGACCATGATCCGCTGCACGTCGATGCGGATTTTGCCGCACGCACGAGCTTTGGCGGCATCATCGCGCATGGCGCCCTGGTGATGGGGCTGCTCTCCACCACCGCCTCGATGATCTCCCGCCGTTCCGTGGAACGCGGCAGCCCTGGCACGCCGGTTTCCGCCGGCTATGACCGCGTCCGCTTCATCCGCCCGGTTTTTGCGGGCGACATGCTGATCGCCCGCTACTTGGTGAAAGAGGTGGACGACATGCGTGGCCGATGCCAGGCGGCAGTTGAGGTGATCAACGGCAGGGGCGAGACCTGCTTGGCCGGCACGCACATCATGGCCTGGGTGAAGGCGCCGGGTTAAGCCGGCTGTCACCAGCGCGCGGCCGCGTTTACCCAGGCGTTCCGGCAAAAGGGCGTAGGGCTGCCGGAGAGCACTGGCGGCTTGCGCATGCAGCGGCCGATGGGCCGGAGGGCGCTCCGCCGGTGGTGGCCGGTGCCCGACACGAGCAACCACTCCACGGCCGCAGGGCGCACCCGGCCGGCAGCCCGCCAGGTCGGGCAAGGCTGCGGCGCCATGGCGGCTCGCGCCAGGGGATGGCCCCGGGCAGGGCTGGCCCCACCGTGTACGTGGCGGTGGGCCACGAACCCATCGGGGCGCCCCTGGCTGCCAGACCTGTCTCGGGGGCGGATCTTCCGCGGCCATGAGGCGCCGCCGGGCCGCCTGCATGTCGCCCCCGATCCAGGGGGCGGCCGCACCCGCAGGCTAGGCAGGCGTGAGGATGCGCCTGGATGACGCTCAGCTCTCTCCCGTCATCTTGTCCTGCGTTTTTGTCTCGAAATCGGTGGCGTCGTGGCGCTCGTGCAGCTGGCTCGCGGGGTCGCCGGTGACACGATTGACCATCCGCCCCCGCCGGACCGCCGGCCGCTCGCCGATCATGTCCGCCCAGCGTTGCACATGCCTGTACTCCTGCACGGAAAGGAACTCGGCCGCCTCGTAAAGCCAGCCCTTCACCAGGGCGCCGTACCAGGCCCAGACGGCAATGTCGGCGATCGTGTAATCACCGCCCGCCAGGTACTCGGTCTGCGCGAGACGCTGGTCGAGCACGCTGAGCTGACGCTTCGCCTCCATGGCGAACCGGTCGATCGGGTACTCCATCTTGGTGGGGGCATAGGCGTAGAAATGGCCGAAGCCGCCACCGAGGTAGGGCGCGCTGCCCATCTGCCAGAACAGCCAGGACAGGCATTCGGCCCGCGCTCCCGGCTCGGTCGGCAGGAAAGCGCCGAACTTCTCTGCCAGATGCATCAGGATCGCCCCGGACTCGAAAACCCTGACCGGCTCAGGGCCACTGCGGTCCAGCAGGGCCGGAATCTTGGAGTTGGGGTTAACCTCCACGAAGCCGCTGCCGAACTGGTCGCCCTCGCTGATCCGGATCAGCCAGGCATCGTACTCCGCGCCCGTGTGACCGAGTGCGAGCAATTCCTCGAGCATGACCGTGACCTTGACCCCATTCGGCGTGGCCAGGGAGTAGAGCTGAAGTGGGTGGCGCCCCACTGGCAGCTCCTTCTCGTGCGTGGATCCTGCGACGGGCCGGTTGATGCTTGCAAAGCGACCGCCGCTGGCCCTGTTCCAGGTCCAGACCTTCGGCGGAATGTAGTCGGACGAGGTGCTCATGTTCCGGGCTCCGATTGACCTGTGTGCGGCCGAGCATACACGCCAAGCCCGCTGATGCCGCCAGGGGTGGCAATCGCGTGGGGCCTCGAACCGGTGCCGGGGATTTGACGCGTCCGCCCTGGGACTTCGTGAGGCCGGCGAGGGTGGCCACCGTCCTGTCCCCGGCGCCGGACGGGATGGCCGTGTGTGGCAGAAGCGAGCACGTCGTTCAGCGATCCTGAACTCAAGCCTGTGAAGCTATCGGGAAACACGCCGGTCACTTCGGCCCGGGGCAGGCGAGCCGGTGCCGCAAATGGTTGCGGACCCGGCCGACGCGCGGGCGCCGTGATCCCTCTGCCATCATTCCAAACCAACTGCAGCGCCGGTGGAACCCACCCGCATCGCCCGCGTTGCCGCTCGAATTGGCTCGGGAAACGATGGCCCAGATATTCTCGGCGCGAGCAGACACCCGGCTTCGTCTCGCGGTCATCATCGGCCTGGCGATCGCTGTCCTGGCCGGGGCGGCGGGCTTCGCGCATGTGCGCTCCGGCGCGGCCTGGGCCATTGGGCGCCCGGCGCCGCAACCGATTCCGTTCAGCCACGCCGTGCATGCGGGCGGCCTCGAGCTTGACTGCCGCTTCTGCCACTCGGGGGTGGAGCGCCGGGCGGATGCGGGGATGCCGAGCGCCGGCACCTGCCTCGGATGCCATGACCGCGTCTGGAACGTCACTGCCCAGTTCGTTCCGTTGCGCGCGGCCCTCGCGCGCGGGACCGCGGTGGAATGGGCCTCCGTCAGCCGCCTTCCGGATCATGTGCGCTTCGACCACGCCGCTCACACGGTGGCCGGGGTGGGCTGCGAGAGCTGCCACGGCAAGGTGGAGGAGATGCCGCGCACCGTACGGGCGGAGACGCTTTCGATGGGATTCTGCCTCGATTGCCACCGCGACCCAGGCTCCCGGCAGGTCACGGCGGCCTCGGCGATGCGGCCCCATGGCCTGCAAGCCCGCAGGCACCTGCATTACGGTGTCGAGGTTTCGCCGCTCACCCGCTGCTCCACCTGCCACCGATGAGCGCGCCCACCCTTCCCCGGCACGGCCCGGACCCCTCGCCCGAGCCCGCGCAGCCGGCAGCGCTCCTCGCCGCCCCGCATGGCACCGTCGAGCGGCGCGACGCGCTGAAGCTCATGGGAGCCTCCTTCGCCCTCGCCGCCCTGGGCGGCTGCGACGAGGCACCGGAACACGGCCACCCCCTGCACGCCCCCGCCCGCGCCTCGGACAACGCCGCCTCGGCCGAGTACGCGACGATCCTCGAGCTGGACGGGCTGGCGCGCGGCGTGCTGGTCCGGACCCGCGGCGGCCACGCCGTGAAGGTAGAGGGCAACCCCCGCCACCCCGCCAGCCTCGGCGCGACCGACATCTTCGCCGAGGCCGCCGTGCTCTCTCTGCACGACCCGCACCGCTCCCGCAGCATCCGCCGGGGTGGCCGGCCCGTGCCGCCGGCGGCGCTGGAGGCGGCTCTGGCCAGCCTGCGCAGCGAAGTGACGGCGCGTGCGGGACAAGGGCTGCGTATCCTCACCGGTCCCGTTTCCTCCCCCACCCTGGCCTGGGCGATCAGCGAGGTGCTGGCGGAGTTTCCGGGCGCCCGGTGGCACCAGCACGACCCGCTCGCCGACGACGCGGCCCTGGAAGGCGCGATGCGCGCCTTCGGCCAGCCCGTCGCCACCGTGCCGGACATGGCGCGGGCGCGGGCGGTGCTCTGCCTCGGCGCGGATCCGCTGGGCGGCATGGCCGGCCATCTCCGCCATGCCCGGGACTGGGCCTCGGCGCGCGCGGCCGGGCGCCCGCCGCGGCTTATCGTCGCGGAAAGCGCGCCGAGCCTGTCCGGCGCGCGCGCCGACCACCGCATCCCGCTGCACCCGGCCGGGATGGAACCCTTCGCGCGCGCCGTCGCCGCGGCCCTGGGGGCGGCGCCCCCCACGGGCGACGAGACCCACCCCGACGCGCCCGGAGCGGCCTCGGCCCTGCTCGCCGCCGGTCCCGACGCCGTGGTGCTGGCCGGGCGTGGGGCAAGCGCCGCCGTGCACGCGCTGGCCCACGCGATGAACGCCCGGCTCGGCAGCACCGCCTGCCGGCAGCTTCCCCATCCGCTGACGCGCCCCGAGCCCATGGCCGCCTCCCTCGCCGATTTGGCGGCCGGAATGCGGGCGGGGGAGGTGAGCCACCTGCTCATCCTCGGCGCCAACCCGGCCTATGACGCGCCGGCCGCCCTCGGCTTCGAGGCCGCGCTCCGGCGGCTGCCCTTCTCGCTGCATCTCGGCTTCCGGCAGGACGAAACGGCCCGCCTGTGCACCTGGCACGTGCCACTGCCGCACCCGCTGGAGGCCTGGGGCGACTCCCGCGCCTTCGACGGCACCCCCGCCATCCGCCAGCCCGCCACCGCCTCTCTGTCGGACCAGGCGCGGTGCGAGGTCGAGCTTTTGGCGGCGGTGCGCGGCACCCCCGTCACCGCCCGCGCGGCGGTGGAGGCGACGTGGCGCGCGGCCTGGACCGGCCAGGACTTCGACGCGCGCTGGGCCGGGGCCCTGGAGGGCGGCGTCGCCGGCGAGGCCCCCGCGCCCCTCTCCCTTCCGCTCCGGGAGGATTGGGACCGCCCCTCCCCATCCCCGCCGGCAGGCCTCGCGGCCGTTTTCGCGCCGGACCCGGGAACCCGCGGCGGCGCGGAGGCGCACGAGGCCTGGCTTCAGGAAATGCCACGCCCGCTGACCAAGATCACCTGGGGCAATGCCGCGCTGATGGCCCCCTCCACCCTGGCCGCGCTCGGGCTCCAGCCCGGCGACGAGGTGGAGCTGGAGCTGGACGGGCGCCGCCTCCTTGCCCCCTGCTGGCCGCTGCCGGGCCATGCGCCGGATTGCGTCACCCTGCCGCTGGGCGGCGGCCGGCGCGCGGGCGGGCCGGTGGGGGAGCGGCGGGGCTTCGACGCCTACGCGCTCCGCCCCGCCGACGGCGCCTGGCACGCGCCGGGCCTCGCGCTCCGGCCCACCGGGCGCCGGGCGCCGCCCGTCACCACGGATTCCCATCACCGCGTCGACGCCGCGGAAGCCCTCCGCAGCGTCCCGCCCGGCGGCGCCCTGCCGCAGCCCGGGCGCGATGCCTCGCTGCACCGGGACTGGCCCTATCCCGGCCACGCCTGGGGCATGGCGATCGACCTCGACGCCTGCATCGGCTGCAACGCCTGCGCCGTGGCCTGCCAGGCAGAGAACAACGTGCCCGTGGTCGGCCCGCTCGCCGTCAGCCAGGGGCGGGAGATGCACTGGCTGCGCGTGGACCGCTACCACCACGGCGCCGAGGAGAACCCGGCGGCCAGCTTCCAGCCCGTGCCCTGCATGCATTGCGAGCAGGCCCCCTGCGAGCCCGTCTGCCCCGTCAACGCCACCCTGCACGACCACGAGGGGCTGAACGTGATGGTGCACGCGCGCTGCATCGGCACGCGCACCTGCTCCAACAACTGCCCCTACAAGGTGCGGCGCTTCAACTGGTCCGATCACCGCCGCCTGCTGGACACGCCCGCCCGCAACCCCGAGGTGTCGCTGCGCCCGCGGGGCGTGATGGAGAAGTGCACCTACTGCACGCACCGCATCTCCTCCGCGCGCAGCAACGCGGCGAACGAGGGCCGCGCGCTGCGCGACGGCGAGGTCGAGACCGCCTGCCAGCGCGCCTGCCCGACCCGCGCCATCACCTTCGGCGACATCAACGACCCGGACAGCGCCGTATCGCGCGCCAAGGACAGCGGGCGGCACTACGCCATGCTCGGGCAGCTCGGCACGCGCCCGCGCACGACCTATCTCGCCCGCGTCGCGGAGGACGAGGCGTGAGCGACGCCACCGCGCCCATCGCCGAGGCCGCGCTGCGGCCGGGGGCCTGGAGCTTCCGCCTCTCGGTGCTGCTCTGCGCCATCGGCGTGGTGGTGCTGGCGATCTCGGTCGCGGCGGTGCTGGTGGCCGGGGTCGGCGTGTGGGGCAACAACATCCCGCATGTCTGGGGCTTCGACCTGATCGCCTATGCCTGGTGGATCGGCATCGCCAACGCGGCCAGCCTCTTCGCCGCCATCCTGGTGCTGCGCAAGCACGGGCTGCGGACGGCCGTGAACCGCTTCGCCGAGGCCGCGGCGCTGGCCGCCATCCTCGCCGCCGCCTTCTACCCGATCCTGCACCTGGGCCGCGCCGAGCTGTTCTACTGGACCTTCCCCTACCCCGCCCACACCGGCCTCTGGCCGCAGTTCGGCAGCCCGCTGGTGTGGGATTTCTGGGGCATCATGTCCCACATCATCGTCACCTCCCTGTTCTGGTTCATCGGCCTCATCCCGGACCTCGCGACCATGCGCGACCGCGCGGCGCAGCAGGGGAGGGTGGGGGCGGCGCGCGCCTACGGGCTGTTCGCGCTGGGCTGGCGCGGCTCGGTCGCGCACTGGCACCGCCACCAGGCGGCCTACCGCCTCGTCGCGGCCATGGTGCTGCCGCTGCTGCTCTGGGCGCAGACCGTGGTGGCGCTGGAATTCGCGACCACGCTGGTGCCCGCCTGGCATCAGGCGCGGCTCCCGCTGCACGTGGTGGTCACCGGGCTGCCCTCCGGCCTCGGCGTCGTGCTGGCGCTGGCCGCGGTGCTGCGGCACGCCCTGTCGCTCGAGCGCTTCGTGGACGAGGCCGACATGGATCTCCTCGGCCGCCTTCTCGCCTGCGCGGGGCTGGCCTCCGGCCTCGCCTATGCGCACGAGCTTCTGGTGGGCTTCGTGGAGGAGGACAGCGTCACCAGGGCTGCCCTCGCCGCCCGCGTGCTGGGCGCCGGCGCGCCGGCCTACTGGGGCGCGGTGCTGCTTTCCGCCGCCCTGCCGCAACTCCTCTGGAGCGACCGGCTGCGGCGCAGCACCCTCGCCGTGGTGCCGCTCGGCGTGCTGGCCGCGGCCGGGGTCTGGCTGGACCGCTGGTCCCTGGTGGTGGACGGGCTTCTGCGCGACCACCTCGCCGCCACCGGCCCGGGCTACGCGCCGAGCCCCGCCGAATGGGGGCTGCTGGGCGGCACGGTGTCGCTCTTCGCGCTCGTGCTGCTGCTGTTCGGCCGCCTGGTTCCCGCGGTCTCCATGTTCGAGACGCGGCACGAGGAGAGCGAGGCCGAGGCGGCGGAGGAGGAGCGGTGAACCAACCCCCGCCCTTCGGCCTGATGGCCGAGTTCACCGAGGCGGATGCCATGACCGCCGCCGTCCGCGCCGCCCGCGCCGCCGGCTGGCGCCGCATGGAGGCCTATTCGCCCTTCCCGGTGCCGGAGGCGGCCGAGGCGATGGGCGTGCGGGCCGCGCCGGTCGGCCTGATCGCGATTGGCGCGGCGGCCGTCGGGGCGGCCCTTTCGGCGGGCGCGGCCTGGTACATCTCCGTGCACCTTTACCCCGTCAACGTGGGCGGGCGGCCGCCGAACGCCTGGCCGGCCTTCCTGCCGACCACCTATCTCGTCGCGGTGCTCTGGGCCTGCGCGTCCGCCCTGATCGGCATGCTGGCGCTGAACGGACTTCCCCGCCTGAACCACCCCGCCTTCTTCGCGCGCGGCTTCCACCGGGCGAGCGAGGACCGCTTCTTCCTGTTCCTGTCCGCCGAGGATCCGCTGTTCGACGCAATGGCGAGCGCCCGCTTCCTGCGCGGCCTGGCACCGCTCCGCGTCTCGGAGGTGCGGGCCTCGTGACCCCGTCCAGGGCGCAGCAGGGCCGGGAAGGCCGCAACCTCCCCCGTGCCGCCCGGCGCGCCGGACCGGCCGGCACGCTTTGCGCCGCCCTTCTCCTTCTCGCCGCCTGCGACGGCTGGCCGACGAGCCCCAAGCCCCCGGTGCCGCTGCCCCCGCCGGACGGCGCGGTGGCCCAAGGCACGGCCGGGCGCACCAGGGCGCTGGCCGCGCCGGGCCCGCCGGTGGACGCTTCCCTGCTGGCCGAGGGCGCGTCGCGCTACGCCATCTTCTGCACCCCCTGCCACGGGCCGCGCGGCCTGGGCGACGGCGTCGTGGTCTCGCGCGGGCATCCCCCCGTCGCGCCGCTTCCGGCCGATCCCGCCCGCAGCATGGCAGCCATCGCGGAGAACCGCCTCGGCGCCCACCCGCTGTCGGACCGGCTTGACCCCCGCCAGCGCTGGGCGGTGGCGCGGCACGTGGAGGCGCTGATGCGCGAGGCCCCGTGACGGCGCTGGCGGAGGCCTGGCTGCTCGGCTTCCTGCTCGCCGCCACGCTCGGCGCGGGGGCCCTCGCGGTGTTCTCGGCCGGCATCCTGCTGCAGGAGCGCTGGGTCGAGCCCTTGCGGCCGGTTCTCGGGGCGGCGGCGGGAGCGGCATGGCTGCTGATCCCCTTCGCCCTGCCCCTGCTGCCGGTCCTGGACAGGCTCTATCCCTGGACGGACGGCGCGAAGGCCATCGCGGTGCCGGCGGCGGGCGCCGCGATCCTCGCGCTCTGGGCCCTGCTGGGGCGGCTGCTGGCGCGCCCGGCGCCGACGCGGTGGCGGGCGGGGGCGGCGTTGCTGCTGGTCGCGCTTTCCGCCGCGATCGGCTTCGAGGACTGGGCCCTTTCCCGCGACCCCGGCTGGGTGGGAAGCCTGCACGGCATCGCGCTGATGGTGGGCGGCGCGGCGGCTGTCCTGTCCCTCGCGGTTCTGGGCCGTGGCGAGCCGAAGGACCTGACGGCCCGCACCGGGCTGGAACGGGCGCTGCTCACCCTCGGCATCTTCGCGCTCTGGCTCTGGTTCGTGCAGTTCCTCACGGTCTGGGCGGCCGACCTGCCGGCGGAGGCGGCCTGGTACCTGCGCCGGCAGGAGGGCGGCTGGTTCTGGCTCAAGGCGGCGGTGGCGGTGCCGGCCCTGCTGGGCGCCATCGCCCTGTCCGCCCTGCCGCAGTGGCGCCCCTGGCGGATGCGCCTGGTCTGCGCGCTGCTGGTCGTCCAGCACGCCGCGCTGGTGCTGTGGACGGTGCGCCCGGACGCGCCCCTGGCCCCGGGCGCGGCGCTTGGGCAGCCGAGCGCCGTCGCGGACGTGATCGTGATCGGGCTGCTGGGCATTGTGCTGCTGCTGGCCGGCCGCGCGGCGCGCCGCCGCGCGGAGAATCCTGTATGATCCTCCATGTTTCGGGCCTGGTGGAGGAGCGCGCATGAACCGGACCGACCTTGTCCCCTTCTGCGGCCTGCCGCCACTGCCGGGCGATCTCGCCTGGAACCTCCAGCCGCTGCTGCTGGGCGTGATGCTGGCCGGGCTGGCGGCGGGCTGGCGGATCGCGGGGGACCGCCGCCTTTTCCTGGCGGGGTGGGCCGTGCTCGCGGCGATGCTGCTCTCGCCGCTCTGCGGCCTCGCGGTGGCGCTCTTCTCGGCGCGCGTGGGGCAGCATCTGGGGGTCATGCTGCTGGCGGCACCGCTGATCGCCGCCAGCCTCCGGCCGCGCGCGGCGGCGCCGCGGGAGCTGGCGCTCGCGGCCACCGCCTTCGGCGCGGCGCTGTGGTTCTGGCACCTGCCGGCTCCCTATCGCTGGACCTTCGTTTCCGACGGAGCCTGGTGGGCCATGCACGCCTCCCTCCTGGGCACGGCCGTCTGGTTCTGGCAGGACGTGCTGCGGGCCGTGCGGGCCGACGCGGCGCTGCTTTCGGGCCTGGCGACGGCGGCGCAGATGGGGGCGCTGGGCGCCTTCCTCACCTTCGCGCCCCGCCCGCTCTTCGCGCCGCACGCGCTGACGACGCTGCCCTGGGGTTTGACGCCGCTGGAGGACCAGCAGCTCGGCGGGCTGCTGATGTGGGTGCCGGGCGGGGTGGCCTTCGCCGCGCTGGCGCTCTGGGCGCTGTCGCGCCCGCTGTTCGCCGATGCCGCGCCGGACCAGGGCCCGGCGTGAGGCGGCTTCTTCCACTCCTGGCGCTCGCCGGCTGCGCCGGCGCGCAGAATCCGCTCGACGCCTACGGCATCCAGGCCGGGCGGATCGCGTCGCTGACGCATGTGCTGTTCTGGGGCAGCGGAGCCATCTTCCTTCTCACTATGGGGTTCCTGGCGCTGGCCATCCTCGCGCCGCCGCGGTGGCGCGCGGCCATGGGGTCGCGCCGCTTCCTCCTGGCCGCGGGGGTCGCCTTCCCGGTGACGGTGCTGACGGCGCTGCTGGGCTACTCGCTCGGCGTGTCCCGCGCCCTCACCGAGCCGCTGTCCGAGGCGCCGCTCCGGGTCGAGATCATCGGGCGGCAATACTGGTGGGAGGTGCGCTACCCCGACCTCGGCGAGGGCGCGGTCACCGCCAACGCGCTGCACCTGCCGGTCGGGCGGGAGGTGGAGCTGAACCTTTCCTCCGCCGATGTGATCCACAGCGTCTGGGTGCCGAACCTGCACGGCAAGCTCGACATGATCCCGGGCCGCGTGAACCGCCAGCGCCTGCGGGCCGACCGCGTGGGCACGCTGCGCGGCCAGTGCACGGAGTTCTGCGGCACCCAGCACGCGCTGATGGCCTTCGACGTGGTGTTGCAGGAGCCCGCGGAGTTCGAGGCCTGGATCGCCCGGCAGCGCGCCCCCGTGCCCGCGCCGGAGACGGAGGAGCACCGCCGCGGCATGGAGGTCTTCGGCGAGGCCGGCTGCGGCGCCTGCCACGCCGTGCGCGGCACGCCCTGGGCCGCGCGGATCGCGCCGGACCTGTCGCGCGTCGGCTCGCGCGCCACCCTGGCCGCGGGGGCGCTGCCCAACACCCTCGGCAACCTGGCCGGCTGGATCGCGGCGCCGCAGGACATCAAACCCGGCAACGCCATGCCCGCCTATGCCCGCGCCCTGGAGGGCCCCGACCTGCTCGCCCTCGCCTCCTGGCTGGAATCCCTGCGTTGAGCGAAGCATCCGCCCCTCTGCCCCATTCCCTCCCGAGGCCGCCGGAGGAACTGGGCCGGCTGGAGCACGCCTGGGCTTTCCCGCGCGGCTTCCGCGTGGTCACCGAGATCAACAACAACCTCATCGGCCCGCTCTTCATCGCGACGGCGCTGATGTTCCTGCTGCTGGCGGGGCTGCTGGGCGTGCTGATCCGCCTGCAGCTCGCCTTTCCCGGCCTCACCCTCGTCAACGCCGACACCTACAACCAGGTCTTCACCACCCATGGCGTGGTGATGATGTTCCTTTTCGCCGTGCCGGTGGTGGAGGCGGTGGGGATCGCGCTGCTGCCGGCCATGCTGGGCGCGCGGGAAATGCCGACGCCCCGGCTGGGGGCCTATGCCTACTGGATCTACCTGATCGGCGGCTCCGCCTTCTTCGCCTCGCTGTTCTTCGGCGCGGCGCCGGACGGCGGCTGGTTCATGTACCCGCCGCTGACGGGCAAGGCGGCCTCGCCCGGCATCAACACGGACATGTACCTGCTGGGCATCGGCTTCATCGAGATCTCCGCCATCGCCGGCGCGATCGAGCTGATCACGGGAATCCTGCGCTGCCGGGCGCCGGGGATGACGCTGGGGCGGATGCCGATCTTCGCCTGGGCCATGCTCGTCTTCGCGGGCATGGTGATCTTCGCCTTTCCCGCGGTGATCGTGGCCTCGACCCTGCTCGAGATGGAGCGCGCCTTCGACTGGCCCTTCTTCATCCCCGAGCGTGGCGGCGACCCGATGCTCTGGCAGCACCTGTTCTGGTTCTTCGGGCACCCGGAGGTCTACATCATCTTCCTGCCGGCGGCCGGCATGGTCTCGATGATCGTGCCGGCCATGGCCCGCGCGCCGCTGGTGGGCCACTCCCTGGTGGTGCTGGCGCTGGTGGGGACGGCCTTCCTCTCCTTCGGCCTCTGGGTCCACCACATGTACGCCACCGGCATTCCGGGGCTGAGCCTGGCCTTCTTCGCCTCGGCGGGCTTCGCGGTCTCGGTGCCGTCCGGGTTGCAGGTCTTCGCCTGGATCGCGACCTTCGCCTCCGGCAAGCGGGTCCGCATCGCCACGCCGACGCTCTTCGTGCTCGGCTTCCTCTTCATCTTCACCCTGGGCGGGCTGACGGGGGTGATGGTGTCCGTCACGCCCTTCGACTGGCAGGCGCACGACACCTACTTCATCGTCGCCCACCTCCATTACGTGCTGATCGGCGGCATGGTCTTCCCGATCCTGGCGGCCCTCTACTACTGGGCGCCCTGCATCGGCACGCCGCTCTCGGAACGCCTGGGGAAGTGGGTCTTCTGGCTCACCTTCCTCGGCACCAACGTGACCTTCTTCCCCATGCACATCTCCGGCTTCCTCGGCATGCCCCGGCGCATCTACACCTATCCCGCGGGCATGGGGCTGGAGATCTGGAACCTCGTCTCCACCATCGGGGCACTGATGGTGCTGGCCGGGGGCGTCGTGCTGTTCGTGGACCTCGCGCGCAACTTCCGCGTCCAGGCCGGCGGCGACAACGCCTGGGACGCCGGCACGATGGAATGGCTGCCCAACTACAACTACGGCCCCCGCAGCCTGCCGGCGGTGGACAGCCGCTACCCGCTCTGGCGCAAGCCCAACCTCGCCGCGGAGGTGGAAGCGGGCGCGCACTACCTGCCCGGCACCCTCACCGGCCTGCGCGAGGGGCTGGTGGTCAGCCCCGCCGAGGGCATCCCGCAATACGTCGCGGTGCTGCCCGGGCCGGGCTGGGCGCACATCGTCGCCGCGATCGGCACGGCCGGCTTCTTCCTGGTGCTGACGGTGGAGTGGCTGGTGCCCGCCGCCGCCTTCGCCGCCCTGGCCGTCGCGGCCTTCCTCTACTGGCTCTGGACGGGCACCGACCTCGGCCCGATCGGCGAGGGGCGCGGCGACATCGGCGGCGGCCTCGTGCTGCCGACCTACGTGACCGGGCCCATGGCGGTCTCCTGGTGGGCGATGGTCGGCCTGATGCTGGTCCTGGGCACCTGCTACGCCTGCTTCGTTGGCAGCTACCTGTTTCTCTGGCTGGTGAACGGCGACCGGATGTGGCCGCCCGCCGGCCTCGGCTCGCCGCTGCCGGGATGGGGCGGGCTGGCCTTCGTGCTCTACGCCCTCGCGGCGGGAACGATGCTGGCGGCGAGCGGCGCGCTGCGCCGGCACGGCGCGCTGCCCCCATGGGCCATGCCGCTCGCGCTGGTTCTGCTCGTGGCGGGCTACGCGGCCGACCTCGCGGCACTGCTCGGCTCGGGCCTGCAGCCGACCCAGCACGCCCACTCCGCCATCACCTACGCCATCCTGGCGTGGCACGGCGCGATCGTCGCGGTCGCGCTGCTGATGGCCGCCTATACCCAGGCGCGGTCCTGGGCGGGGATGATCGACGGCACGCGGCGGCTGACCTTCGACAACACCATGCTGTTCTGGCTCTACACGGCCGGGCAGGGGGCGGTGGGGCTGGTGCTGCTGCACGGCTTCCCGCGCCTGCTGTGAGTGCGCTGGCCGCCTCCGCCGCGCGCGCGGTGATCTGGCCGGCAGCCGGGCTGCTGGTCTGGGCCGCGCATTTCGCCGGCATCTACGCGGTGCACGCCCATGCCTGCGAGCGCGGCCTCGCGGCGCGAAGCCTGCTCGGCCTGCCCTGGGTCGCGACCCTCGTGATGGCGCTCACCGCCCTCGCGCTGGTGGCGCTCGCGACGCTGTTCGCGCTCGCGCGCCCGGTGCGAACCACGTTCGGCGACAAGGACACCGAACCCGACTTCACGCGCTGGTTCGGGGCCGCCGCCTGCATCGTCGCGGGCTTCGCCGTGTTGTTCGAGGCGGTGCCCGCGCTGGTGCTGCCCGCCTGCTGGCAGGCTGGCGGCTGAGCGCCGGCCGGCCCGGACCCTGTCACCCACGGGGACGGATGCGGGGTTCCTCCCGCGGGCCGGCCTCCTTCGGGCCGAGCGGCAATCCTGCCGGAACCGGCGGCAGACGGCTTGCACCCAGGGTGAAAAGAAAGGCGGCCGCATCCCGCGCCTCGGTTTCCGTGAGCCCGAGATTGGGCATGGCGCTTCCCGGCGAGAGCGCCTGGGGATCGCGCAGCCAGGCGACGAGAACATCCGGAGAGTTGGGGAACCGCCCGGCGATATAGCCCCGCCGCGCCCATTCGTTCAGCGGCGGCCCGGCCCAGGAATTCGCGCCACGGATGCCCGGGATGACATGGCAGGCGCCACAGCCATGCCCATGCACCGCCGCGCGGCCACGCTCCGCGTCCCCTTCGCCGACGCGAAGCTGCGCGGGAGGGTCGCCGTCACAGGCGGCAAGAAGGGTGGCAAGGAGAAGAAGGTGCGCTCGGATACGTCACCTCCCGCCGCGATGGCACATGGCGATCCCCAGATCCCGGAACGGGCAGGATTGCGGAAGGTTTGACATGGCCGGGGAAGTTCCGGGGTGAAGGGGAACCTGTGCCGCGGCCACCCCCGCAGGGCGCCGCGTGGCAGGCCAAGGGCGAAGCCGAGCGCCGGTGGACTCACGGCGACACCGCGGTGCCCGGAGGTGGCGCCGCCCCGCGCGTGATCGTGCCCGCCCGGCTGGTTCCGAAGGGCCGAACCGTGCTGTTCTCCGGGCTCCATGGCCGCAGCAACCGCTGGCCATGATGAGGCTCGGAGAATGGGCGTGAGTTGGTCAGCGGCGCAGTACACGCGGTTCGAGGATGAGCGGACACGCCCGGTGCGGGACCTGCTCGCCAGGCTGGCCGATCGGCCGGTGGCCTCGGCCATGGATCTCGGCTGCGGGCCCGGCAACTCCACGGATCTGCTGCGGACGCGCTTTCCCGGGGCGGCGGTTTCGGGTCTGGACAGTTCGGCGGACATGCTGGCGGAGGCGCGGCGGCGCTTGCCGGACGTGACCTTCGTGCCCGGCGACATCGCTGCCTGGCAAGGGAGCGGGCGATATGACGTGATACTGGCCAATGCCTCGCTGCAATGGATCCCGGACCACGGCGCCCTGCTGCCGGCGTTGCTGGAGCGGCTGGCGCCGGGCGGGCAACTCGCCGTGCAGATGCCGGACAACCTCGACGAGCCCGCGCATCGGTTGATGCGGGAGGTGGCGGCGGCGGGGCCCTGGGCGGCGAAGTTGGCATCGGCCGGGGCGGCCCGGGCACCGCGCCGCGGGGCTGGATGGTATTTCGCCCTGCTGCGGGAGCTGGGCGCGGAGGTGGATGTCTGGATCACCACCTATCACCATCCTCTCGCCGGCGGTGCGGCCGCCGTTGTGGACTGGTTCAGGGGAAGCGGGCTGCGACCCTTTCTCGACCCCCTGGACGAGGCCGAGCGCGCGGAGTTCCTCGGACGCTACGAGGCCGAGGTCGCCAGGGCCTACCCCGCGCTGGCGGATGGCACGGTGTTGCTGCCCTTTCCCCGCCTCTTCTTCGTCGCGGCGCGCCCCTGAAGAACTGAAGCCGGGGCAAGGAAGACCGCGCAGGGCAATCGAGATCCGGGCCGGGGAACACATGGGGGATTGCATGAGGCGCGTCGGGCTGAAGCGATGGCTGCCTTGACGCAGCGGTGTGGACCCGGATTTCGCCCGGCTTCTTTGATGCGATGCTGAACGCTGCCCGGTGCGGCCTGGCGGGCTTCCGGGGCAGGCTTCCGGGGCGGGTGAATGCGGGGCCCGAACCTGGCCGCCCGCTGGCCGATGGTCAGTCCTCCAACGCCGCGCCATCCACCACGGCCTTCCGTCCCCTCGGCTTCCGCGCGGCCGTTTCGCGCCGGACGGCCGGCGTCCCGCCAGACCAGGCCTCCGGCCTCGCCTGTTGCCGGGCCACCAGGGTCAGCTTCGCGATGGCCTCGTCCAGCGCGGTGCGCTCCGCTTCGCCGAGCGCGCCAAGGAATGCCTGGTCGCGTGCCCGTGCCGCCTCCATCAATCCCTCGAAGGTGCGGCGACCGGTGGCGGAGAGGCGCAGGCTCACCTCGCGCGCGTCCTCCCGCCCGGCGGAGCGGGTCACGAGGCCGCGGCTGACAAGGCCGCTCACCGCGCGGCTGGCCAGGCTCTTGTCCAGGCCACTCTGGCGCGCGAGGTCCTTCAGGGTCATCGGCGCGAAATCGCCCAGCAGGGCCAGCACGCGCCATTCCATCAGGCTGACGTTGAACTCCGCCCGGTAGCGGCGCGCGGCGCCCTGGCTCAGCGCGTTGGCCAGGCGGTGGATCCGGTACGACAGCAGGTCCTTGATGGTCATGCCGGGGCCCGGTTCGCCGGCGTCACGAAGAGGGGTCTTGCTGGGCAAACGATGGCACTCCAGGGCAACGGCTTCGCCGGGGCGGGCCAGCCGGCATCGGGTCCGTAATGGTAGCACGGGTCCGGCGCGGGCGCTGCCGGTTGACCCCGGCCGGGAAGATAGTTTACTCAGTCAACCAAATCCAGGCGGGACGGAAGCGTCGATGCGTCTCACGGAGGCGGAGGGCAAGGCATTGCTGCGGCGGCACGGGATCTCCGTGCCCCGTGGCCTGCTCCTCCCGGAGGAGGGGTTGCCCGGGCAAGCCGCCGGCTGGGCCGGACTGGTGCTGAAGGCGCAGGTGGCGGAGGGCGGCCGGGGCAAGCGGGGCCTGGTGCGCCTCGTGGCTCCGGAGGAACTGCATGCCGCGCGCGACGCCATGCGGGCGTTGCTGGGCGCGCAAGGGGCCGCAGTGGGCTTCCTCCTGGAGGAGGCGGCGCCGGTTTCGCGGGAGCTGTTCCTGGCGCTGAGGATCGACGGCACCGCGCAGGGCATCGAGCTTCTCTTTGCCGCCGACGGCGGCGTGGCGGTGGAGGAAGGGGATGCCCCCCTGCGCCTGCTGCTCGACCCCGGCGCGCCCGGCTTGGCGGAGGTGATCCACGCCGCCCTGCGCGGGCACCTGCCGGGCGAACTGGCGGCGCGGGTGGCGCGTCTCGCCGCCCGCCTGGCAGGCGTGATGCGGGCCGAAGACCTGGAGCTGCTGGAGGTCAACCCCCTGGCCGTGCTGGAGAATGGCAGCCTGCTCGCCCTCGACGCCAAGCTGGTGCGCGACGACGCGGCGCTGGGCCGGCACGACGCGGCGGCCACGGAGGCGAGCGCCGCGCTGGAGGAGGCCGCCCTGAGCCCGCTGGAGCGCGAGGCACGGTCGCGTGGCTTCACCCTGGTCGAAATGCCGGGGGATGTTGCCCTGATCAGTGCCGGGGCGGGGCTGGGGATGCTGCTTGTGGACCTGCTGGCGGATCACGGCCTCTCGGCGGCGTCGTTCATGGACAACCGGCGGGGCGGGGCGGCGGAAACCACGGAGGCGCGGCTGGAAGCGGCCTTCGCGCTGGCGGCACGCCCGGGCGTGCGCGCGATCCTGTTCTACACCACCCTGGCCTCGCGCCCGGTGGCGGAGCGGATCGACACCCTGCTGGCCTTTCTGGCGCGCCATCCGGCGCCGAAGCCCCTTTACGTGGGCTTCGCGGCCGCGCCCTCGGCCAGCCGCGGCTTCGACGCGGCGGCGGCGGCGGAGCGCCTGCGCGCGGCCGGGGTGGCCCGGCTGGTGGACGATCCGCTCGCCCTGGTGGGCGCCATGGCCGCCGATCTCGGGGCGCGGGCGGCGTGAGCGTGCCGCCCTTCCTTCTCGCGCCGCCCCGGCGGGTGGTCGTGCTCAACCCCACCGGGCGCTATGCGGCGCGGCAGGTGGCGGAGATGCGGGCGGCCGGCACGCCCATCCTGGCCGGCATCGCGCTCGGGCGCGGCGGCGGGATGCTGGACGGGCTGCCCCTGCTGGACAGCCTGGCGGAGTTGGAGGAGCCCGCGGACGCCGCCGTGCTCTACACGCCGCCCGAGGGAACCGGCGATGCCATCCGCCAGTGCGCGGCGGCGGGGATCGGCACGGTGGTGGCCGCCGCCGAATACGTGCCCGTGCACGACGCGCTGCGCGCCGCCCATGCGGCGCGGGAGGCGGGAAGCTGGCTGCTGGGGCCGAACACGCTGGGCTTCTGCATCCCGGGAGAGGGCGGGACGCTGCTGGGCTCGGTTTCCCCGGCCTTCTGCACGCCCGGCTCGGTCACGCTGCTGGGGCGCAGCGGCACGCTGACACTGGCCACGGCGCGGCTGCTGACGCGGGCGGGCATTGGCCAGCGCGCGGTGATCCACCTGGGCGGCGATGCCGTGATCGGGCGCAACCCGCACGAATGGCTGGCCGCCCTGGCGCAGGATCCGGCCACGCGCGCGGTGCTCTATTGCGGCGAGATCGGCGGCGACAAGGAATATGCCCTGGCAGAGGCGGTCGCGGCCTTCGCGAAGCCGGTGGTCGCGACGATCGTCGGGCGCCACGCGCCGGCAGACCGGCAGATGGGCCATGCCGGCGCGCTGATCGGCGCCGAACGCGAGACGGCGGCCCGCAAGCTCGCGGCGCTGCGCGCGGCGGGCGCCCATGCCGCCGCCACGCCCTACGCCGCCATCGACATTCTGAGGGAGCTTCTCGCGCCATGACCGACGTGCCCGCCGTGATCCTCTGCGAGTGCTTCGCGCGCGACGGCCTGCAGCACGAGCCAGGCGTCGTGCCGGCGGCCGCGAAGGCCGCGATGCTGGAGCGGATCGCCGGTTGCGGCTTCCGGCGGATCGAGATCACCTCCTTCGCGCACCCGAAATACATCCCCCAGTTCGCGGATGCCGAGGCGGTGCTGGCCGCGGTGCGGCCGCGCCCGGGCGTGCTGTTCAAGGCGACCTGCCCCAACCCCGCCGCGGTGAAGCGCGCGCAGGAGGCGCGGGCGCGGGGCCGCGGGCCGGAGGAGATCAGCTTCCTCGTCTCGGCCTCCGAGGGGCACACGCGGAAGAACCTCCGCCGCTCCCGCGCGGAGCAGTGGGAGAACGTCGAGGAAATGGCGCGGCTGGCCGGCGCGGACTTCACGCTGGTCGGCACGGTCTCCGTCGCCTTCGACTGCCCCTTCGACGGGCCGGTGCCGGCAGAGCGCGTGCTGGAGGACGCGCGGCGCTTCCAGTCGCTGGGCGTCACGCGCATCGCGCTGGGCGACACGATCGGCAGCGCCACGCCCCCCCGCGTGCGCGCCCTGGTCGGCCTGCTGCGCGACGCCTTGCCGGAGGCGACCTTTATCGCGCATTTCCACGACAGCCGCGGCACCGGCCTCGCGAACTGCGTGGCCGCGCTGGAGGCGGGGCTGCGGCACTTCGACACGGCGCTGGGCGGCACCGGCGGCCACCCCGCCGGCATCGCCTATGGCGAGGGCTTCACCGGCAATGTCTGCACGGAGGACCTGGCCACGCTGCTGGAGGCGATGGGTGTGGACACGGGGCTGGACCTGGACCGCCTGCGCGCGGCGGGCCTTGCGGCAGAGGCCCTGCTCGGGCGCCCGCTGCACGCCCGCACGCTGCGGATGGGGGAAGCGGCCCATGTCTGACGCACCCCTGCTGGTTTCGCGCGGGGGCGGGGTGGTGCGCGCCACGCTGAACCGCCCGGCCCGGCGCAACGCGCTGAGCCGCGAGATGGTGGCGGCGTTCGACGCGCTGCTGGCGGAACTGCGCGACGACGCCTCGGTGCGCGTGCTGGTGATCACCGGGGCGGGCGGGCATTTCTGCGCCGGCCTCGACCTCGATGAGGCCGGGGGCAGCGGCGCGACGGCGGAGGAGCGGCTGGAGGCCGCCCTGGCGCGCAACCGCCGCACGGGCGAACGCCTGGCCGCCATTGCCGCCCTGCCGCAGGTGGTGGTCGCGCGGATCGAGGGCTCGGCCTTCGCGGGCGGTCTCGGCTTGGTCTGCGCGGCCGACATCGCGCTGGCGAGCGCCGAGGCGCGCTTCGCGGCGCCGGAGGTGCGGCGCGGCCTGGTTCCGGCACAGATCCTGCCCTGGCTGGTCCGGCGCATGGGGCGCAGCGCGGCGGGCCGGCTGGTCCTGCAGGGCGGTGCCATCGACGCGGCCGCCGCGGCGCGCGCCGGGCTGGTGCACGAGGTGGCGCCCGACGCCGCGGCGCTGGACGCGCTGGTGGAGGCGACGCTGCGCGATATCCGCGCCGGCGGCCCCGGCGCGCTGGCCGAGACCAAGGCGCTGCTGGCGGCACTCGGCGAGGTGGCGCCGCCCGCCTATGCGGAAGCGGGCGCGCGCGCCTTCAGCCGTTGCTCGACGGGCCCGGAGGCGGCGGAGGGGATCGCGGCCTTCAAGGCGAAGCGCCAGCCGAACTGGGCCGCAGGCTGAAGGCCTATTCGGGACGGATGCCCGCCGCGGGGAGCACCTGCTTCCACAAGGCCACCTCCCGTGCCAGGCGCTCCGCCAGCGGGGCGGGACCGTCCAGCAGCAGGCGGGCGCCGCCCTCGGCCATGCGTTTCGCCAGCGTGCCGCCGTTGCGGAGCGGCGCGACCTCCCGCGCCAGGAGGTCCACCACCTCGGGCGGGGTGCCGCGCGGCGCCAGCAGGGCGTACCAGATCACCAGTTCGTAGCCCGGAACCGCCTCAGCCAGGGCAGGCACCTCCGGCAGGGCCGGGCTGCGCTGCGCGGAGGTCAGGGCGATGGCGCGCATGCGCCCCTCCCGCACATGGGGGATGGTCTCGATCAGGCCGGTGACGAGAAGGTCGGTGTCCCCGGCCAGCAGGGCGCCGGTTGCCTGCCCGGCGCCGCGATAGGGAACGTGCATGATGTCGATCCCGGCCCGCACCTTCAGCAGTTCTCCCGCCAGGTGCGTCGTGGAGCCCGCGCCGGAGGAAGCGAAGGAGAAAGGGCGCCCACGGGTGCGGGACTGTGCCAGGAAATCCGCGAGGTCGCGCACGGGCCAGTCCGCGCGGGCCAGCAGCGCCATCGGCGCCTCGGAGACAAGCGTCACCGGCACGAGGTCGCGCAGCGGATCGTAGCCAGGGTTGCGCTGCATCGCCGGCAGGGTCGCGACGGAGGACGTGGTGAACAGGAAGCTGTGGCCATCATGGGCTACCATCACCGCCTGGATGCCCAGCGCGCCGCCGGCCCCGGGGCGGGTTTCCACGATAACGGTCTGGCCCAGGCGCTGCGCCAGGTGCTCGGCGATCAGCCGGGCCGGGATCTCCACGGGGCCGCCGGGTGCGAAGGGAACCACGAAGCGGATGGCGCGGCCGGGCCACCCGCCCGCGCGCGCCGTGCCCTGGGCCCGTGCGGAAGAAGCGGCGCCGAGCAGGGTGGCGGCACCCAGAAAGCCGCGCCGCGACAGCGGGAAAGGGATCATGAACCGTTTCCTCCGCCCTGGCCGGCGGCTTGTTGGTTGACATCATCAACGGATTACGGCATCGCCCATCCGTCCGGGAAAATCAACCGAATTGCTGTGCGGCGGCCTTCGCCGGCCGCGTCTTCGAGGGGAGCGATGTCATGCGGCGACGGAGGTTGCTGGGCGCGGCCGGGGCCCTTGGCCTGCTCGCCGTGCAAGGGCGCGCGAAGGACGCCGCGGCCCAGTCCGCTGCCTGGGCGCCGGACAGGCCGGTACGCCTGATCGTTCCCTTCGCCGCTGGCGGACCCGCCGACATCTTCGGACGCCTCTTCGCGGAGGCGCTGGCGCGGAACCTGGGGCAACCGGTGGTGGTGGAGAACCGCACTGGCGCGGGCGGGGTGATCGGGCACGACGCGGTGGCCAAGGCGGCGCCGGATGGCGCCACCCTCGGCATCACCGGTCCCGGTGCGCTCTCCATCGCGCCCGCCCTTCCGCGCCAGCGCATGCCCTTCGACGTGTACCGCGACCTCGTCCATCTCAGCCTCGTCGTGCGCGTGCCGGAGGTGGTGGTGGTGAACGCGCGCACGGGCCCGCGTGACCTGGCCGGGCTGATCGCCGCGGCGCGCGCCCGGGCGGGGGAGGTGACCTATGGCTCGGCTGGCGTCGGCTCGATCACCCATCTCGCCAGCGCCCTGCTCGCCTCGGAGACGGGGATGGAGGCGACGCATATCCCGTACCGCGGAGCCGCCCCGGCGGCCACGGACCTGCTGGGCGGGCGCTTCACCTTCATGACGGCCGACGTGCCCGTGCTGCGCCCGCATCTCGACAGCGGCGACCTCCGCCCCCTCGCGGTCACCACCGCACACCGGGTGCCGGCCCTGCCGGAGGTGCCGACAACGGCGGAACTCGGCTTCCCGCGCGTGAACTCCGACAACTGGTACGGCCTGGCCGCGCCCGCGGGCCTGCCGGCACCCATGCGGCGGCGGCTGGAGGCGGCGGCCACCGCCGCGCTGCGCGACCCCGCCCTGGTGCAGGGCTTCGCGGCGCAGGGCGGCGAGGCCGCGCCGATGGAGGGCGAGGAATATCTGACCTTCCTCCGCGCCGAGGCCATGAAGTGGGAGCCGCTCGTGCGCCGGTCCGGAGCGGAGTCGCTGTGAGCGGCGGGATGGGCTTTCCCTCCCGCCTGCCGGCGATGCTGGGGGTGCGGCACCCGATCGTGCAGGGCGGCATGAGCTGGGCTTCGTCATCGGCCCCGCTGGCGCTGGCCGTCTCGCGGGCTGGCGCGCTGGGCGTGATCGCGGCGGGGCCGATGCGGCCCGACGACCTGCTGGCCGCGATTCGCGCGGTGCGCGCCGGCACCGGCCAGCCCTTCGCGGTGAACATCCCGCTCTACAACAAGCGCTCCGCCGAATTCCTCGACATCGCGGAAGCGGAGCGGGTGCCGGTCGTGATCGCCTCGCAGGGCGGGCCCAAGGCGCTGCCGCGCTTCCATGCCTATGGCGCGAAGTGGCTGCACGTCGTCGCTTCGCCCGCGCATGCGGCCAAAGCGGAGGCGGCGGGGGTGGACGGCCTGATCGTGGTGGGCGGCGACGCCGGCGGCCATCCGGCGCCGGACGAGGTGTCCGCCATGGTGCTGGTGCGCGCCGTCGCCCGCGCCTCGGGCATTCCCGTGATCGGCGCGGGCGGCGTGGCCGACGGCGCGGGAATCGCCGCCATGTTCGCGCTGGGGGCGGAGGGCGTGCAGCTCGGCACGCGCTTCCTGATGACCGAGGAGGCGAGCGTGCACCCCGCCTACAAGGAAAGCGTGCGCCGCGCCGGCCTGTCCGACACGGCGCTGGTGGGCCGCGGCGGGCTGCCGGTGCGCCAGATCCGCAACCTCTTCACCGCCGAGGTCGATGCCGCCGAGCGCGCGGGGCGGGGCAAGGAGGAACTGGCCGCCCTCTACATGAGCCGCACCCTGAAGCACGCGGCGCTGGACGGCGACGTGGACTGGGGCAAGGTGGAGGCCGGGCAGAGCGCCGGCCTGATCGACGACATCCTCCCGGCAGGGGAGCTGGTGGCGCGGCTGGTGGCCGAGGCCGAGGCGGTGCGCGCGCGGCTGGCCGGGGCGGCGGCATGACGAACATCCTGACGGAAACGCGGGACAACGTCCGCGTGATCCGGCTCGACCGGCCGGAAAAGCGCAACGCCCTGACCGGGCCGATGATCGAGGCGCTGCTGCGCGCGCTGGAGGCGGCGGCGGCGGAGGAGGGGATCGCCGCCATCCTCCTGGCCGGCAACGGCGCCGGCTTCTGCGCGGGCGCGGACCTGGCCGAGATGAAGGCGCTTCGCGACGACCCGGAGTGGATGGCGGCGCGGCGCGCGCTGAGCGCGCGCCTGCTGGAGGCGCCCGGCCGGATCGGCAAGCCGGTGGCGGCCGCGGTGCACGGCAAGGCGCTCGGCGCCGGCGCCGCGCTGGCGCTCGCCTGCGACGCGACCGTGCTGGCGGAGGAGGCGACGCTCGGCTTTCCCGAGGCGCGGCACGGCATCCTGCCGGCGCTGATGGCGCCCGCGCTGCTGCGCCACCTGCCGCCGCGCCGCGCGCTGGAACTGCTGGCGACCGGCCGCGACATCCCGCCCGGCGAGGCGCTGGCGCTCGGCCTCGCCACCTCGGTGGTGCCGGCCGCGTCGCTGGAAGCGGCGGCGCTGGCGGCGGCGCGCGGCATGGCGCTGCTGCCGCCGGGGGACCTGCTGCGGCTCAAGCGGCTCTGCCGCGGGGAGGACGGCGCATGAGGCCGCTGGAAGGCCTGGTCGTGCTGGACCTGTCGCGCGTGCTCGCCTGTCCCTTCGCCACCATGGTGCTGGCCGAGATGGGCGCCGAGGTCATCAAGGTGGAGCAGCCCGGCAGCGGCGACGAGACGCGGGGCTTCGAGCCCTTCGCCCAGGGGCCGGGCGGCGAGGTCAGCGGCTATTACATGGCCTGCAACCGCTCCAAGCGATCGATCACGGTGAACCTGCGGAGCGAGGAGGGGCGCGAGGTCATCCGCGGGCTGGCGGCGCAGGCGGACGTGCTGGTGGAGAACTTCCCCGTCGGCACGCTCAAGCGCCGCGGGCTGGATTACGGCGCGCTCTCGGCGCTCAACCCGCGCCTGGTCTATGTCTCCTGCACGGGCTTCGGGCAGGACGGTCCCTATGCGCGGCGCAAGGGCTACGACACGGTCTTCCAGGCGATGAGCGGGCTGATGAGCCTGACCGGGGAGCGTGGCGGCGGCCCGGTGAAGCCGGGGCTGCCGGTGGCGGACCTTTCCTCCGGGCTCTGGGTCGCCATCGCCATCCTCTCCGCCCTTCAGGGGCGGGAGCGCACGGGAAAGGGCGGCCATATCGACGTGTCGATGTTCGACGCGCAGGTGGCGCAGCTCACCATCGCGGCCGCGCGCTACTTCGCGCTCGGCGAGGTGCCGCCACGCCTCGGCACGGAGCATCCGGGCCGCGTGCCCTCGGCCAGCTTCCGCTGCCGCGACGACAAATGGCTGCACATCACCGTTTCCGACCAGCACTGGCAGCCCCTGTGCCGGGCGCTGGACATGCCGGCCCTGGGCACGGATCCCGGGCTCGCGACCAATGCCGGGCGGCTGGCGCGGCGGGAGGAGGTGATGCGCGCGATCACCGAAGCCATGGCGCGGCTGACCCGCGCGGAGGCCTTCGCGGCGCTGGACGGCGCCGACGTGCCGGCCGGGCCGCTGCTCTCGCTGGACGAGGTGATGGCGGACGAGCACGTTCGCGCGCGAGGCCTGGTGGAGCGCTTCGCGCACCCCGTGCTCGGCGACTTCCCCGGCCTGCGCGTGCCGCTGCGCTTCGAGGGATGGGAGGATCCACGACTCGGACGCCCTCCCTTGCTGGGCGAGCATACGGATGAGGTGCTGCGAGAGCGGCTCGGAATGAGCGCGGCCGGTATCGCCGCCTTGCGGGAGGGTGGCGCCCTGTGACGGACGAGGTGCTCTGGGACCTTTCGGAGGGTGGCGTCGCGACGCTCACCCTGAACCGGCCGACGGCGCGGAACGCGCTGAACACGGCGCTGGCGGAAGCATTGCTGGCCGGAACCCGCCGCGCCGTGGCCGAGGACGCGCGGCTGGTGGTGATCCGCGCCCAGGGCCTGGTCTTCTGCGCGGGCGCCGACCTGAAGGAGCGCCGCGGCATGAGCGAGGACCAGGTGCGCGCCCGCCGCCTCAAGGGCTTCGCCGCCTATGACGCGATCGAGCGCCTGCCCATGCCCAGCCTTGCCGTGGTGGAGGGACCCGCGATCGGCTCGGGCGTGGAGATCGCCGCGGCCTGCGACTTCGTGGTGGCGACCCCCGCGGCCAGCTTCCGCACGCCCGAAGCCCTCTGGGGCACGGTCGGCGCCACGCAGCGCCTGCCGCGAATCCTCGGCAAGCGGCTGGCGAAGGACCTGATGTTCACCGGCCGCACCCTTTCGGCCGAGGAAGCGCGGGAAGGCGGGCTGGTGGCGCGCATCCTGGCCCCTGGCGCGCTGGAAGCCGCGCTGGCGGAGATCGCCGGCACCATCGCCGGCGCGCCACCGGCCGCCATGCGCCTGGCCAAGCGCTGCGTGGACGAGGGGCTGGAGCGCGACCCGCGCGGGGCGCTGGCGACGGAACTCATGGCCATCGAGGAAAGCCTGGCGGGCGGCGAATGGCGCAAGACCATGTCGGCCTTCGGAAAGGAAGGCGCGTGAGCGGCTTCACCCTGGAAGGCCTCTGCCCGCTGACCACGGCGGAGGCCCTGCGGCGCGCCGCGGCCATCGCGCCGGACGTGGAGGCCGTGGTCGCCTCCTCCGGCCGCATCACCTTCGCGGCGCTGGAGCGCGAGGTGGCCGCGATCCGCGCGGCGCTGGTCGCGGCCGGGGTGCGGCGCGGCGAGCATGTCGGCCTGCTGATGGGCAACGGGCCCCGCTGGGTGTCGATCTTTCTGGCCCTCGGCTCGGTGGGCGCGGTGACGGTGCCGGTGAACACGCGCTTCCGCGCGGAGGAAATGGCCTATGCCCTCCGCCAGTCGCGCGTGCGGCGGCTGTTCATGGCGGACCGCTTCCTGCGCATCGACTTCGTGGCGATGCTGCGCGGCATCATCCCCGCCCTGGATCGTGGCTTGCCCGACGCCGCGCTGCCGGAACTGGCGGATGTGGTGGTGGTGGGCGGCGACGTGCCGGCCGGCGCCCGGTCCTGGGATGCGTTCCTGGCCGGCGGCACGAACCGGGAGGCGCCGTCCTGCTGCGCGCCGGAGGACGTGCTGCTGATGCAGTACACCTCCGGCACCACCTCCTTCCCGAAGGGGGTGATGCTGGCGCACCGCTCCATGTGCGCCAACGCCTTCTTCTCCGGCGGCCGCATGGGCCTGCGGGCCGCGGACCGCTTCCACAGCGCGCGGCCCTTCTTCCATGTCGCGGGCTCCACCCTTTCCGTCCTCTCCTGTCTCCAGCACGCCACGACGCTGGTGACGATGGACCGGTTCGAGCCAGGGGAAGCCTTGCGCCTGATGGAGGAGGAGCGCTGCACGCATTTCTCCGGCAACGACACCATGGCGCTGATGCTGCTGAACCACCCGGATCGTCCGGCGCGGAAGCTGTTCCTGCGTGGTGCATGGGCCGCGGCCTCGCCGAGCATCGTGCAGCGGATCATCGGCGAGATGGGCGCCCGCGACTGCGTGGTGGGCTATGGCCTGTCCGAGGCGGCGCCAAACGTCGCGCAATCCTGCTGGTGGGAACCGGAGGATGTGCGCGTCAGCGGCCGCATGCGCCCGCAGCCGGGCGTCCGGATCCGCATCCGCGACCTGGAGAGCGGCCGGGACCTGCCGCCGGGCAGCACCGGGGAAATCCTGGTGCGCGGCTGGAACGTGATGCGGGGCTACTTCGACAAGCCCCGCGAAACCGCGGAGGCGCTGGACGCCGAGGGATGGCTCGCCACGGGCGACCTGGGCCGGCTGGACGAGGAGGGCCGGCTGGAATTCGCGGGCCGCGCGAAGGACCTCGTGCGCGTGGGCGGCGAGAACGTGTCGCCGCAGGAGATCGAGGACATCCTGCACCGCCACCCCGCCATCCGGCAGGCGGTGGTGGTGGGCGTGCCCGATCCACGCCTGATGGAGGTGCCCTGCGCCTTTGTCATCCTCAACGAGGGCCATTCGCTGGAGCCGGAAGCGCTGATCGCCTGGAGCCGCGAGGCCATGGCCGGCTTCAAGGTGCCGCGCTACGTGCAGGTGGTGGAGGGCTTCGAGGAGATCGGCATGACAGCCAGCTCCAAGATCCAGAAGCGGCTGCTGGTGCAGCACGCGGTCAAGCTGCTCGGCCTGCTCTCCTGAGTTCCGTCAGGCGCCTGCCAGCGCGCGCAGGTCGGTGCCCTCGTCCGCCGCGGCCTCGGGGGTGATGCGGCCAGGCGTGGCGACCAGCTTGCGCGCCTGCAGATGCTCGCCGGGCCGGTTCACCGTGTCCACCGCGATCAGCGTGCCGGCGCGGAAGTAGTAGATGGCGAAGCGTCCGTCTTCCATCCGCCCGCGCACCACGTGCCGGTCGTAACCCGTGGGCAGGCCGGCCATCTGAAGCTTCATGTCGTACTGGTCCGACCAGAACCAGGGCACGACCGGCGCCGCCCCGGGCCGGCCCGCGAGCGTGCGCCCCGCCGCGCGGCCGCCGTCGGTCGCGTTCTGGATCGATTCCAGCCGCAGCACCGCCGCGCCCTGGCGAATGCAGGCGCAATCCCCGGCGGCGACCACCTCCGGCTCGTTGGTGCGCCCGCAGGCATCCACGATGATGGCCGCCTGGTCGCAGCCAAGGCCGGCGGACACGGCGATCTCCCCGTTCGGCACGGCGCCGGCCGCGATCAGCACGAGGTCGGCGGGGCGGGACATGCCGTCGGTGCACTCCACCGCCTCCACGCGCCCATCTTGGCCAGCGATGCGCACGGCTTGCACGCCCGTCACGATCTGCGCCCCGCGGGCACGATGGGCCGCCTCCACGAACGCTGCGAGGGGTGGCGCGGCGGCGCGGGACAGCAGGCGGTCGGAGGCCTCCAGCACCGCGACGCGGCAACCGGCGAGAACGAGGCTGGAGGCGACTTCCAGCCCGATATACCCGCCGCCGATGATCACCGCGCACGCGGCGCCTTCCATGGCGGCGCGCAGGCGCCGGGCATCCGCGAGCGAGCGCAGCGAGAGGACGCCGCCGAGATCGGCGCCCGACAGGGGAATGGCGCGGGCGCGGCTCCCCGTGGCGAAGGCCAGCCGGTCGAAGCGGTGCCGGCTGCCGTCCGCCAGCACCACGGCGCGCCCGCGCCGGTCCACCGCGGCGGCGGGGGTGCCGAGGTGCAGGGCGATGCGCTGCTCCGCATAGAAGCCCGGCGCGCGCAGCGGCAGGGCGTCCTCCTCCACCTTTCCCGCCAGGTAGCCCTTGGAAAGCGGCGGGCGATGGTAGGGGGCATCGGCCTCGTCGCCGATCAGGAGGATCGGTTCCCCATAGCCGTGCTCCCGCGCGCTGACCGCGATCTGCACGCCGGCATAGGAGGCGCCGAGGATGACGAGGCCGTCGCTCACCCCTGGGTTTCCGGCATGGCGACCCGCAGGCCGTCGAGATCGGCTTCGACGGTGATCTGGCAGCTCAGCCGGCTGTTGGGGCGCCGCTCGGCCGCTGTGTTCTCCAGCATGTCCTCCTCGTCCTCCCCCGCCGGGGGCAGGCGGTCCAGCCAGGCGGGATCGACATAGACATGGCAGGTGGCGCAGGCGAGGCAGCCGCCGCACTCCGCCTCGATCCCGCGGACGCCGTTCTGGATGGCGCCGAGCATCACGGAGCGTCCCGCCGGCACGTCGACCCGCCGTTCGCTGCCGTCATGGGCCACGTAGATAACGTCAGGCATGTCGCCTCCTTGGGGTGGGGTGATCCGGTGCGGGGCGTTGCGGCAGGGGCGCGGCCTGGCTAAGTGTCCGCCTGACGGACATCGCGCTCGGGCGATGGGCAAGGGGCAGGGAAGCGGCGCAGGCATGGCCAGCGGCACGGCGGAGGCGGGGGAGGGGGACAGCGTGCGGGCCGTGCAGCGCGCCGTCGCGATCCTGCAGGCTTTCACCAGCATCCAGCCGCGCCTGACCGTGCTGGAGCTGCAGCGCGCCACGGGCATCAGCCGCCCCACCCTGTACCGCCTGCTGCAAACCCTGTCGGCCAGCGGGCTTGTGCAGGCGCAGGGGGAGCCGCAGCGCTTCGGACTGGGCCCGGCCGTGATGGGCCTGGCGCATGTGTGGAGCGCCGGCCTCGACGTCGCGCAGCTCGCACGCCCGGTCCTGGAGCGGCTGCGGGACATGACGGGTGAGACGGCCGCACTGTTCGTGCTGCAGGGCGACCGGCGCCTCTGCCTGGTGGAGGTGACGAGCCGCCACGTGCTGATGATCTCCCGCGGCGTGGGCGAAACGGAGCACATCAGCCGTGGCGCGAGCGGCAAGGCGATCCTGGCGCACCTGTCCGGCGAGGCGGCCAGCGCCGCCTGGCGCGGCCTGCCGCCCGAGGTGAACCGCGCCCGCCTGACGGAGGAGCTGGCCCGCTGCCGTGCCGAGGGCATCGCGATCAGCCGAGGCGAGGTGTTCCGCGGCGCCGTCGCGATCGCCGCGCCCTATTTCGGGCCGGGCGGGCAGGTGGCGGGCTCCATCGGCCTTTTCGGTCCCGAGGCGCGGGTGGACGAGGCCCAGGCGCGACATTGCGGCGCTCTGCTGGGCGAAGCGGCGCGCGAGCTGACCGCCGCCCTCGGCGGCACGTCGCCCGCTGCCGCGTGAAGGACGTGGCGCGCCCCGCACGTCGCTACTCCGGATTGAAGCGCGCGGCGCGCAGCAGCGCCGTGCTGCGGCGCAGGTCGGCGTTGATATAGGCCACGAACTCGGCCGGGCTTTCCGTCACCGGCTCGAAGCCGAGCGATGCCAGCCGCTCGATCACCTGCGGTTCGCGCATGGACTGGTTGAGCGCCTCGTTCACCCGCGCGACGACCTCCGCGGGAAGGCCGCGCGGCCCCCAGACGCCGTACCACGACACGATCTCCAGCCCGGGCAGGCCGCTCTCGGCCGCCGTCGGGATCTCGGGCGCGATGGGGCTGCGATGCGGGCTGGTGACGGCGAGCGCCTTCAGCCGGCCGTCGCGCACATGGGGCAGGGCGCCGATGATGGGATCGATCATCAACTGCACCTGCCCGCCCAGCAGGTCCGTCAGCGCCGGAGCGGAGCCGCGATAGGGCACGATGAGAAGGTCGAGGCGCGCGAGCCGGTTGAAGTCCAGCACCGCCAGGTGGTTGGCCGCGCCGAGAGCGGAGAGGCCGAAGGAGAAACTGTTCGGCCGCGCGCGGATCGCCGGCAGGGCCTCCGCGATCGTGCGGCCGGGCACGCCGGGATTGGCCAGGACGAGCAGCGGCCCCTGGCCGAAGCGCGCCACCGGCGTGAAGTCGCCGATCGGATCATAGGGCACGTTGCGCATCACCTGCTGCCCCATGATGTGCACGCTGGGCGCGACGAGCAGGGTGTAGCCATCGGCCGGCGCCACGTGCACGGCTTCCGCCCCCACGGTGCCGCTGGCGCCGGAGCGGTTCTCCACCACGGTTGTGACGCCCAGGCGCTCGCCGATCTTCTGCGCGGCCAGGCGCCCCATGATGTCGGCCGGGCCGCCGGGGGGGTAAGGCACGATCAGGCGGATCAGGCGGTTGGGCCAGGCATCCGCCGCGGCGGCCGGCAGTGCGACGACGAGGCCAAGGAGGAGAGCCAGCCAGCGCATTCCTGTTTCCTTCCCTGCTGCTACGAGGCGCCCCGAGGAGACCCGCCCCGAGGAGACCGGCCCCGAAGAGACCGGCCCCGAGGCCCGTCGTCCTGCCGCGTCACGCGCCCGCCATGGCGGGCACGGGCCGGGGCGCTTCCGCATCCGGCGCGGCACCGCGCAGGAGATCGACCAGCGCGAGCGGATCGGCGGGCAGGCGCTCGCCCCGCCACGCGACATGCTGGTCCGGCCGCGAGAGCACCAGCCCTCGTGCATAGGGGGCCGGCGCATCCGGCAGATCGAGCACCGCGAGCGGCAGCCCACGCCGCGCGGCCGCGTCCACCAGCGGGGAAACATCGATCGCCGGATCGGTGCGCAGCAGGGTGAAGCCGGGCCCGAGCCGGTCGTAGAGGGACACGCCGTCCGCCAGCCAGACATGCGGCGTGCGGCACCCCGGCACGGTGGAGGGCGTGAACCCGGCCATCGTGTATCCCGGAGCGGCCTCCCCGTCATAGGCGATGATCGGCGAGTGGTCGTAGAAATAGCCGAAGTTCAGCCCGCCGCAGCAATACTGGTTGACGTTGAGGTCATAGGCCTCCCGGCCAAGGCGCCGGCGCGCCGCCTCGCCTTCCGCGTCAGGTGCCTCGATGTTGTCGGGCACGCCGCTGCGCTGGCTGCTGAGTGCCTGGGAATGCGCCATGGCGAAGCGCGAAACCTGATCGGTGATCGGCAGCCGCTCCGCCTCATAGGCGTCGAGGATCGCGGGCGCGGCCCAGCCGGACAGCGCGCCGGCGAGAAGCCAGGACAGGTTCATCGCGTCGGCGATGCCGGCATTCATTCCGTAGCCGGCCATCGGCACCCAGATGTGGGAGGCATCGCCGCAAAGGAACACGCGCCGGTCGCGGAAGCGATCGGCCACCAGGCGGCGCCCGATCCAATCCTCCTTGCTGATGACATCGTAGCGGAAGTCCTCGCCCACACCGAGGATGAGGCGGATGCAGCGGTCGCGATCCACTGCCTCGAAGTCGGTCTCATCGGGGCGCAGGTAGTTGTGGATCAGCCAGGTCTCGCGCCCGTCGATCGCGTACATGTTGCCGCTGCGGCGCGGGTTGAGCGAGAAGGTGGCCCAGGCCGGGCGCGCCGGCATGCGCGACAGCAGGTCGGGTGCGCGAATAAAGGTGGACTGCACGCGCTGCACCACCGGATCGCCCTGGAAGGTCGCGCCGATGGCCTTGCGCGTGGGGGAAGCGCCGCCGTCGCAGCCGACCAGATAGGCGCAGGCGATGCGCAGCCGCGATCCGTCCTCCAGCCGCTCCGCGGCCGCGCTGACCCCGTCCTCGGATTGCTCGAAGCCGAGCACCCGGACGCGGTTCAGAACGCGCAGCCCTGGCATGGCGGTCGCGTGTCGGAACAGGATGGGCTCGAGAAAGATCTGGTTGATGCGGTGCGGCGGCTCGGGCGTCGGCCAGTGTGTGTCGGGCCCCTCCGTGGCCGTATAGCGGTCGGCGCGGCAGGGAATGGGAATGCGCGACAATTCCTCGCCGGTCGCGGTGATGCGGTAGGAGATATCGTTCGGGTAATCCGCGGGCAGCCCCGCGTCGCGCAGCGCGGCCGCGACGCCAAGGCGCCGGAAGATCTCCATGGAGCGCGCCGAGACGTGATTGCATTTCACGCTCGGTGGCTCGCCCTCGGCGCGAAGTTCCGCCACCGTCACGTTGATGCCGCGCCAGGCAAGGTCCATCGCGAGCGTCAGGCCGACGGGCCCCGCCCCGATGATCAGCACGTCCGTCTCGATCGTCTCCGTCATGGGCCGCCCCTTCCCGCTTCAGCCGGCGTCCGCGACCTGCTCGGCATGGCAAAGTTCCTCCGTGCCGACGAGGTCGGGATCGGCGGGGGACACGATGTAGCGGATCATGATCCACATCCCGTCCTGCGGGTTCTCCACGACCTCGCCGGTGCTGCCGTCCTTGAGTTGAACGGTGTCACCGGGCTTGAGCGCCACCAGGTTGATCATGCTTCTCTCCCGCGATGAGGGCGCATCAGAAGAACACCGTCAGGTTCTTCGCCAGAAGCACGTTCTGGTCGAGAATGATCTCGCGCTTCGCGATCTGCCATCCATCGGCCGTGCGGCGCAGCACGTCCGTCCGCTTGCCGACGAAGAAGTAGGTCTCGTACTCCACCCGGTTCTGGTAGACGAGAAACCGGCTGCGCGCCGTCACCTCGCGTGCCTCCTCCGGCGACGGGGAGACGTCCAGGAGCTGGACATTGGTGACCATGTGGCACACACGGGAAAGCGGTTCCTCGGCGTAATGCACGCCGGTCAGGATCTGCTCCACGCGCTTGGTCAGCGTCCATTTGTCCTCGTCGAACCAGCTGATGCCGGCACCGAGCTTCGTGTTCTCGCGCTCGGCGTGCTGGCCGAACTTCACGTTCCGGCGCATCGGCATGAAATAGGTGATGTCCTCGGCCAGCAGGCCCAGCCATTCCTCGAAGCGCCGGTCGTCCAGCATCTCCGCCTCGGCGTAGAGGAACTCCTCCACCTCCTGCTTCAGCGCGAACCAGGCAAGGCCGCGCTTGGCTTGCCCGGCGGTCATGACGTCGCTCATGGCGTTCCCCTTGGCTTCAGGCCGCGCGCGCGGGCGGCACGGGGCCGCCCTGGTGCGCGAAGCAGCCCACATCGATCACGGTGCCGGAGATCACCGCCGCGTCGTCCGACAGCAGGAAGGCGACGGCGCGCGCCAGGTCATCCCCCGTTGCCACGCGGCCGGCGGCGGTGCCGGGCGCGCCGCGGCCGAAGCTTGCGGGATTGCCGTCGGTCCGTCCGAGGCTCATTCCCGTCACGATGCCGCCGCCGCCGGGTATCACGGTGTTGACCCGCACGTGGTCACGGAAGTGATCATAGGCCAGCGCCATGGTCAGCGCGTGCAGCCCGCCCTTGCTGGTGCTGTAGGCCGCCATGTTCGGCTTGCCGTAGCCCGCGCCCGAGCCGACGTTCACGATGACGCCGCCGCCCTGGCGGATCATGTGCGGCAGCACCGCGCGGGCGCAGAGATAGGGGCCGCGCAGGTTCACCGCCATGATGCGGTCCCACAACGCCTCCTCCGTGTCCAGCACGGTGCCGAGCGGCCCGATGGCGGCGTTGTTCACCAGGGCGTCGATGCGGCCGTGGCGCTCCAGCGCGGCTTCCATCACGCGTTGCACGTCGCCGGCCTGGCTGACATCCGCTTCCATCACGTGGGCTTCCAGTCCCCGGCGCTCCAGCTCCTCCCGCAGGGCCGGGATGGCGTTCTCGGCGGTGCTGGACACCTGGCGGGCCTCGATGCCGAAGGCCACGACCTCGTGGCCGCGCCCCGCCAGCTCCAGCGTGATCGACCGGCCGATCCCGAAGGTCCCGCCGGTGACGATGACGACCACCGCCCTTACTCGGCGGCTGCGGGCTGGGCGGCGTCCTGGCCGAGCAGCCTCGGCCAGCCGGCGTCGTGCATGTAGGCGTCCCATGCACCGTAGTAGCCACGCGCCATTTCCTCGGTGATCTGGGTGCTGACCTTGCCGGGCACGTGCTCGTTCATGGTGGAGGCGTGCAGGGACTGCTGGTAGTTGAAGGGGTGACGACGCGCGATGGTGCCCGTGCTGGCCCGCGTGGCGTAGAGCCAGTTCTCCATGTCGTCCTGCTCGGTCATCCCCGCCGGGCCCGAATAGCGCATGTAGTAGTGCCGCAGGTATTCCTTCACCTGCGCGGGCGCGTCGGCGTCCACCAGGAAGAACCGCCAGGCCTCCGTCTCGGTCGGGCTGTGCGGATGCCAGGTGCAGAGCCCGCGCGGCTGGCGCCCGTGGTAGGAGGTGTTGGGGAAGATCGTGCCGGTGAAGGGCAGCAGCCGCGCCTGCTCGCCCATTCGGCGCTTCCTTTCCTCGAAGCAGTGGCGGAAATACTCCTCGATCTCCGGATTGCTCACGAAGGAGTTTACGTACTCGTTGTTCTCGGGCGCGATGGCGCTGTGCACGCCGTGCCCCTGGGGAAAGCTGACCCAGATGTGCTTGGCCTTGGCCAGCTCGTCGTCGCGGCGGCCCTTCACGCCGGCGGCGGCGCTGGGGCCGATGCCGATCAGGTCCACCGAACGGTGGCTCGGATTGTGGTAGGTGTCGCCAAGGAAGTTCTCGGCCGCGAACTTCCAGTTGGCGGGGAACACCCACTTGTGCACGCCGATCACCTCCGACCCGCCCTCGCGCCCGTCGCGGCAGTCCAGCGCCTGGTCGAGGTGCTGCTTGGCATCGCCGAGATAGGTGAAGAAGTCCGGCGCCTCGGCGTCCCAGGATGCCCAGACGGTGCTCTTGTAGATCACCAGCCGCGGCACCTCGATCAGCGAGTGCTCGGAGCGGTCCAGCACGCCGTCATACAACGACTTGTAGAGCGGCACGCCCTGCAGCTTGCCGTCCGTCGCATAGGTCCAGCTGTGATAAGGGCAGGTGAAGAGCGAGGTGTTGCCCTGCTCGTAGCGGCAGACCTTCATGCCGCGGTGCCGGCAGGAATTGAGGAAGACGTGCACCTCGCCCTTCTTGTCGCGGCAGAGAATCACGGATTCCTCCCCCATCCGGGAGGTGAAGAAGTCGCCGGGATTGGGGATCTGGCTTTCATGCCCCACGAAGAGCCAGGCGCGGGTGAAGAGCTTCTCCAGCTCCCGCTGGTACACTGCGGGATCGACGAAGATGTCGCGGCTGATGAAGCCGCGCTTGCTGTCCACCCAGCCGCTCCGCGCACCGTCGCTCATCGCTTGTTCCTCCTGGCCGGGCGGGGCGCACCGTCTGCTCCGGCGCCCCTCCTCCTCCTGACAGCGTGTCCGCTAGACGGACATCATTCTCGTATTTCTTCAGACGTATGGTTGGTGGAACGTGGTGTCAAGCCGTGTCGCGCACCGCCTCAGCGCTCGGAAACAAGGAAGCCGTCGCTGAACTCTCCGCGGGAGGCCTTCACCGGAATTCCCTCGCGCGCGTTCGCGGCATCGGGGCCGAGCATCTCGGAACCCGCCGGGGAATCCGGCGAGGCGAGGGTGTAGAGCTGCTCCGCGAAGGCGCGGGCCTGATCGGGTGAGAGCAGCCATTCGAGCGCCTCTCCCTCCCCGGTCCGGCGCATGCCGGCGCGGTCCGAGGCCGGCCGCAGGAGGATGGTCGTGCCGCCGTCGGGCGCCGCGAAGCCCAGCTCCTCGAAGCGCGCCTCCCGCGGCTCGGCGGCGAAGTGGCGAAGCGTGCCGCCCAGCAGGCGAAGGTCCTCGGCCTCGCCCAGCAGCAGCACCATCGGGTTGTAGTCGCTCGGCAGGAAGCTGTAGCGCAGCATGGCGGATGTCCTTACCTCTGCAATCCCGTTCCTTCAGCGCTCCATCCGGATGTTGGCTTCGCGCGCCACCGTGCGCCAGAGATCGATCTCGCGCGCGATGAGGGCGGAGAACTCCTCCGCGGTGCTGCCGACGGAGGTGAGGGCGAGCATGTCCATACGCTGGCGCGTGTCGGGCTGGCGCATGATCGTGGCCAGGGCTGCCTGAAGCTTCTGCACGATCGGCACGGGCGTCCCGGAGGGCGCGAGCAGGCCGGTGAACAGCTCCACCTCGCTGCCCTGGATGCCCAGTTCGGCCAGGGTCGGCACGTCGGGCAGGGTTGCGAGGCGGGCCGCCGAGGTGACGGCCAGGGCACGCACGCGCCCGCCCTGCACCGCGCCCACCACGCCCGCGGAATCGCCGAGACACATCGTCACCTCCTGCGCCGCGGCGGCATTCACCGCATCGGCCGTGCCGCGATAGGCGACGTAGCGGAAGGTCGCGCCGACCTTCTTGGCGAAGAGCTCGGTGGCCAGCTGGAAGCTGGCGGCGGGGGATCCGTAGGTGGCCCGCCCCGGCTCCTCCCTCGCGTAGGCGACGAGTTCCTGCACGGAGCGGATGGGCGAGGCCGCCGACACGACGAGCACCAGCGGGAACGAGACCAGCAGCGAGACGGGCGCGAAGTCGCGCAGGGTGTCGTAGGGCAGGCGGTCGTAGGTGGCGGGGTTGAAGACCATGGGGCCGCTCGCCCCCATGAGCAGCGTGTAGCCATCGGGTTTGGCGCGGGCCACCGCCTCGGAGCCGACGATGGCCTGCGCGCCGGAGCGGTTCTCGACCACCACGGAGACCTGCCCGAGTTGCTCGCTCAGCTTCGTCGCGACGATCCGCGCCACCAGGTCGTTCGTTGCGCCGGGCGCATAGGGAACGACGATGCGGAGCGGCCGGTCGGGATAGGCTTCGCCCTGCGCGCGCGCCACCGGCGCCCATGCCGACAAGCCGGTGCCGGCGAGCAGCCCCAGGGATTGGCGTCGCGTCATGCCCATCACCGCGTTTCCTCCATCATGCCGTTGCAGGCCCCCTTGCCGGGGGTCTCTCTGAGCGGGCGGACCATGAAATAGATGGTTGACTATGTAAACCATATTCGGCGTGATGGCGGGGCTTGGGGTTCGCCAGTGTCGATGGTTCAGCAAGAAAGCGGGTCGGGTGTCCGCATCGCCGGGGTGGTCCTGCGGGATGGTGCGGTGGTGGTGCGCGCCCTGAACGGCGCCGAGGGCGCCTGCGCCCTGCCGCCGGGGGCCTCCACCCAGGGGCTGGCCGCCCTGGCGGCCGGCATGGCCGGGCAGGCTCTGGCGGACGGCCCCGCCAGCGGTGCCCTGTTGCGCTGGGCAGCGCTGCCCGCGGCCGACCGCCCGCTCTTCGGCGCCGTATGGACCGCCCTGCACGCGCTGCGGGCGAGGGTGGCGGGCGAGGACATGCACGACGCCCAGGGCGGCCCGGCGGCCGATCCCGTGCTGATCGAGACCGGTGCGGCACCGGACACGGAGCCCGTGCAGGCCTGCCTCGATCCCGCGCGGCGGCTGGTGGTGGCGACCCTCGCCACGGGCGGGCCGGAGGGCGTGTCGGAGCTCGCCGCGCTGGCCCGTGCCTGCGGCGTGCAGCTGGCGGTGGCGCCCCTGGCGCCCGGCGCCGTGCCGCTGGAGCAGGCGGCCCGGACCGCCGCAGCGCTCGGCGTCTCACTCGCGGCGCCCGAGCTGCCGGCGCTGCACGGCAGCACCCGGGGTGGCTGCGCGGTGGAGGAGGTGCGGCTGCACCGCGTTTCCCTGCCGCTCCGCGACCTCTACGTCAGCGCCATGTACCTGACCGACCGGCAGGCCCGCACCGTGGTGGAGATCCGCACGCGCGACGGCACCACCGGCTGGGGCGAGACGGTCGGCGCGCCCGAGGTGGCGGCGCTCGCCGCGAAGCTCGCCGCGGACTGGATCGGCCGGGACCTCCGCGCGGAGCGCAACGCGCTCCGGCGGGACTTTGCGCGCATCGGCTTTGAGAACCGCAACGGCCGCAACGGCCTGGCCGCCTTCGCCGCCCTGGAACTGGCGGGCTGGGACGCGGTGTCGCGGCAGGACGGGCGCTCCCTGCGCGCGGCGCTGGGCGACGGGCGGCGCGGCGGCTCCGTGCCGATCGCCTGCCCGCTTCCCGCCGCCGTGCCCGGCCGCAAGGTCACGCGGGCGGAACTGGCGGCGCACATGGCCGACCCCGCCCAGGCGGCGCGTGTGGGCGAACTCGCCGCGGGCATCGCCGAGCGCTGGGGCGTGGCCGCCTTCAAGTACAAGAGCGCCGGCACGGGACAGGCCTGGGACCTGGCGGCCTTGACCGCCTTGCGCCGCAGGCTCGGGCCCGCCGCCAGGCTGCGCTTCGATCCCAACGCCGCCTACGAGACGGAGGAGGCGACGCGCCTGTGCCAGGCGCTCGAACCGTTGGAGCTGGAGTTCTTCGAGGACCCGACGGACGGCATCGAAGGCCTGGCGCGGCTTTCGGGCGCCGTCTCCACCCCGCTGGCGACGAACATGTGCGTCACCCAGCCCGAGCACATCGCGGCGGCCGCCCGCCGCGGGGCACCGCACATCGTCCTGGGGGACCTCTTCCTGTGGGGCGGCGTGGCGGGGCTGCGGGACATGGCCTCGGCCGCGCGGCTCTGCGGCCTCACCCCCTCCATCCACAGCTTCTACGAAACCGGGCTCGCGACGGCCGCCAACGTGCAGATGGCCCTCGCGCTCGGCATGGATGCCCCGCACCCCATGGATTGCGGCTGGCCCCTGCTGGCCGAGGACATCGTGGCGCCCGACGCGCTGCGCGTGGAAGGCGGGCGCCTGCACTGCCCGGACGGCCCGGGCATCGGCCTCGTGCCCGATCCGGCCCGGCTCGCCGCGCTTCGCCTCGCCGAACCCGTCGTGATCCGCTGAAGGAGGCGCGCCGTGATCCCCCGCACCGACCTGCCCGACCGCTTCCTGCCCTATGACGAGGGCGGCCAGCCGCAGGTGCCGATCGAGGGCTATGCCAACACGGTCAGGCGCAACCCCTCGCGCCCGCCCTTCCGCCGGCCGGTGACGCGCACGGAGTTGACCGGCCCGCTCGACCTCACGGCCAAGCTCCGCCCGGGGGACGACAACCTCGCGCTGTCCCCCGAGGGGCGCCCCGCGATGGGCCAGCTCATCCACATCGCCGGACAGGTGCTGGACGAGGACGGGCGGCCGGTGCGCCACGCCATCGTGGAGATCTGGCAGGCCAACGCCGCCGGGCGCTACCGCAACCCGCTGGACCGGCGGGACGCGCCGCTCGATCCCGACTTCATCGGCAACGGGCGCGCGCTGACCGATGGGGAAGGGCGCTACGCCTTCTTCACCATCCGGCCCGGAGCCTACCCCGTGCCGGATTCCGGCCGCTGGTGGCGCCCGCCCCACGTGCATTTCTCCGTGCTGGGGCCGGGCAGCCTCTCGCGCCTGGTCACGCAGATGTACTTCCCGGGGGACCCGCTGAACGCGCGCGACCGGCTGCTGAACGCCCTGCCCGATCCGGAGGCCCGCGCGCGGCTCGTGGCGCAGGCGGTGCCGACCGAGGAGGTGGAGGGCGAGTGGCTGGCCTATCGCCACGCGATGGTGCTGCGCGGCCGCCACGCCACGCCGCCGCTTCCCTGAGAACCACCCATGGCAAGGCCCAACGCCCCCATGCCCGCCACCGGCTGGCACACGATCGGCCCCTTCTTTCCCCGCTCCTTCTTCCAGGAAGGGGACAACGACCTGACGCGCCTTTCCGCAGAAGCCGCGCCCACCGCGCGCGGCGTGCCGATCCTGCTGCACGGCCATGTGCTGGAGGAGGGCGGCGGCCCCTGCGTGAACGCGGTGCTGGAAGCCTGGCAGGCCGATGCCGCCGGCCGCTTCCGCCACCCGCTCGATCCCCATTGGCGGGAGGCCGACCCGGATTTCCTGGGATGGGGCCGCGCCTGGACCGACGCGGCCGGCCACTACAGCTTCCGCACGGTGATGCCGGGCGGCTTCGCCGACGGAGCGGCGACGCGCGCCCCGCACGTCAACCTCGGCATCCTCGGCTCCGGCATCATGCGGCGCCTGGTCACCACCGTGTTCTTCCCGGAGCAGGAGGCGGCCAACGCGGCGGACCCGGTGCTGGGCGCCCTGCCCGACGCCGCGCTCCGCGCCCGCCTCGTGGCCAAGGAGGAAGCACCGGCGGACGGCCTGCGCCGTTTCCGCTTCGACCTGCTCCTGCGCGGAGATGCCGCTTCGGAGACGCCCTTCTTTCTTGACTGAACCCGGTGCCCGGTCGCGGGGCCAGGGGAACGAAGGCCGGAAAACCGGCGGCGCGACGGAGGAAACGGGAATGACGCCAACCAGACGCCGGGCGCTGCTGGCCCTCGCGGCCCTGCCCGCCACCTTGCCCACCACTGGGCGGGCACAGACCGGCGCGCGCCCTCCCGGGCAACTCATCATCCCCTTCGCCGCGGGCGCCTCGGCCGACGGCGTCGGGCGCCTGATCGGGGCGGGGCTGGGCCCGCGCATCGAGCGCAACCTGGTGGCGGACAACCGCCCCGGCGCCGGCGGCACCCTCGGGCTCACGCTGCTGGCGCGGGCGCCGGCGGATGGGAGCGTGCTCGGCATCGGAGCCACGGGGGCGGTGGTGATCAACCCCCACACCCCGGATGCCACGCCCTTCGATCCGCTGGCGCAGCTCGCTCCGCTGGCAAGGGTGGCGGAGATCCCGCTCGTGCTGGTCGCCGGCGCCGCCTCGGGACTGCGCAACCTGCCCGACGTCATCGCCCGCGCGAAGGCGGAGCCGAACGGCCTCAGCTTTGGCACCACCGGCACCAACAGCGCACAGCACCTGGCCATCGTCACGCTGGCACGGACGACGCGATCGAACCTCGTGCACATCCCCTATCGCGGCAGCGCGCCGGCCGTGACCGACGTGCTGGCCGGCAACCTGCCGCTGGCCTGCGTGGACCTGACCTCGGCGCAGGCACACATCCAGGCGGGCACGCTGGCCGCGATCGGCCTCACGGGCGGCCGGCGCGCGCAACTGGCGCCGGACATCCCGACGATCGCCGAAGGCGGCGTGCCCGGCTTTTCCGTCACGGCCTGGATGGGCCTGTTCGGCCCGGCAGCACTGCCGGAGGCGATGCGCCAGCGCATCTCCCGTGCCGTGGGCGAGATCGTGGCGGAGCCGGACGCGCAGCGCGGTCTGCTCGCTCTCGCGACGGAGCCGGATTTCCTTGGCCATGCGGAGTTCGCGCGCTTCCTGTCGGCCGAGTCCGCGCGCTGGCGGGACCTTCTGGGAACGCTGGGGCGGACCGAATGAGCGCGCCACGCGCCGCCGAACAGCGGATGCCCGTCCGGGCAAGCAGGAAAGAGAAACTGGCATGACGATGACAGGAGGCCAGGCCCTGGCCGGGCAGCTGATCCAGGAAGGGGTGACGGATGTCTTCGGCATCCCCGGCGTGCAGCTCGACTGGGCGGTGGACGGGCTGCGGCAGGCGGCGGACCGCATCCGCCTCACCGTGCCGCGGCACGAGCAGGCCACCTCCTACATGGCGGACGGCTTCGCGCGCGCCACGGGCCGCTTCGGCACCTGCATGGTGGTGCCGGGGCCGGGGGTGCTGAACGCCGCGGCAGGCCTCGCCACGGCGTTCGCCTGCAACTCCCCGGTGCTGTGCATCGCCGGCAACATCTACGGCCCGGCGGTGGGCAAGGGCTTCGGGCTGCTGCACGAGATCCGGAACCAGACGGGCGTGCTGGCCTCCGTCACCAAGTGGCAGGGCAGCGCCTCCACGCCGGCGGAGGTGCCCGCCCTGGTGCGGGAGGCGGTGCGCCGGATGACCTCCGGCCGCCCCGCCCCGGTGGCCATCGAGATCGCGCACGACGTGCTGAGCGCGAGCGGCGAGGTGAAGCTGCTGCCCCCCGGCCGGGAGGACCTCCGCCTCGCCCCCGATCCCGGCTCAGTGGAGCGCGCCGCTGCCCTGCTGGACGGCGCGCGCTTCCCGGTGATCTTTGCCGGCGGCGGCGCCGTCGGGGGAGAGGCGCCCGAGGCCCTTCGCCTGCTGGCCGAGCGCCTGCAGGCCCCTGTGGTGATGGGGGAGAACGGCCGCGGCGCCCTCTCGGACCGCCATCCGCTGGCGCTCAACGCGCTGGGCGGCCGGGCCGTCTTCGCCCATGCGGACGTGGTGCTGGTGGTGGGCAGCCGCTTCGTGGACACGGCGGTGGCGACCCCCGCCTGGCCGAGCGCCGCCGCCCGCTATGTCTTCCTCAACATCGACCCGGCCGCCTGGGCGCCCCCGCGCGAGCCCACGGTCGCGATCGAGGCGGACGCCGCCCTGGGCCTAAAGGCGCTGGCCGCCGCCGTCGCCCGCCGCCTTCCGCGCGGGGACGACCTGGACCGCGTTCGGGCCTGGGCGGCCGCGCAGTCGGACGCGATCGAGCCGCAGCACGGCTTCGTCCGCGCCCTCCGCGCCGCCATCCCGGAGGACGGCATCCTGGTGAACGAGCTGACCCAGGTCGGCTACTACGCGCGCTTCGCCTACCCGGTGTACCGGCCCGGCACCTTCATCAACCCGGGCTACCAGGGCACGCTGGGCTACGGCTTCCCCACCTCGCTCGGCGTGGCGGCGGGCGCGGGCGGGCGGGCGGTGGTGGGCATCACCGGCGATGGCGGCTTCGGCTGGGGCATGCAGGAGCTGGCGACCGCCCGCAAATACGGGCTGCGCGTGGCCACCGTGGTGTTCAACGACGGCCATTTCGGCAATGTCCGGCGCATGCAGGGCGACCAGTTCGGCGAGAGTTACGGCACCGGCTTGCAGAACCCCGATTTCGCGCGCCTGGCGGAGGCCTTCGAGGTGCCCTTCGCCCGCGCCGACGACGGCCCGGCGCTGGAGGCCGCGCTGCGCCGCGCGCTGGAGGCGGAAGGCCCCAGCCTGATCGAGGCGCGGGTGGGCGAGATGCCGAGCCCCTGGCACCTCATGCGCCTCAGCAACCCGCCCTTCGTGAAGGCGCGGCCCGCCCCACCCAACCCGCTGGGCGAGCCGGCGCCGCGCCTGGCATAGCCCGGCATCCGCCCCTTCGCGCCGCGAGCCCGCTTCAGGCGTTCTCCGGCTCGCGCGCGGCGAAGGGGGCCTTGAACAGGTTCGACATGGCATACTGCATCTGCGCGGGGGGCTAGGGCGAGAACGGCAGCCATGCCCGGAGCATCGCCCCGGGCGTGAGGCTGGCCACGGCGTCGCTCATCTGCTGCCCCATCCTGGCCAGGGCGGCGTCCTGCATGGCTCGACGTCCGGAAGGCCGAAGGCGTGCCGGGCTTTCTCGGGCGTGCGATCGACCTCGATGGTGAACTTCATCCTCACGTCTCCAGCACGTAGAGCCCGGGCGCATCCTCCAGCGGCGGATGGGCCGCGCTGCCCATCGGGGGCGGGGCGGCCCTCCGGCCGGACCGCGCGGCGAGCCAGCCGCTCCAATCGGCCCACCAGCTTCCCTCGTGCCGCTGCGCGTCCCGCCGCCACTCGGCGGGCGTGGCGGCGGGTGCCGCATCCGGCGGCTGGGTCCAGTGGGCGCCCTTTCCCCCCGGCGGGTTGATGATCCCGGCAATGTGGCCGCTGGAGGCAAGGACGTAGCGGACCTGGCCGCCGGCCAGCCGCGTGATCTGCCAGGCCGCGTCCCACGGCACGATGTGGTCCTTCTCCGCCCCCACGGCGTAGATGTCCTGGCGGATGCGGCCGAGGTCGACCGCCTCTCCCTTGAGCTGGATGCGGCCGGGCACGACCAGGTTGTTCTCGCGGTAGGTGTTGCGCAGGTACCAGGTGTGGGCAGCGCGCGTCATGCGCGTGCCGTCGCTGTTCCAGTAGAGCAGGTCGAAGGCCGGCGGCTTCTCGCCCATCAGGTAGTTGTTGACCACGTTCGCCCAGATCAGGTCGTTGGAGCGGAGCAGGTTGAACATGTTCGACATCTCTCGGCTGTCGAGATAGCCGCGCTCCATCATCTGCTGCTCCACCAGCCCGATCGATTCGTCGCCCATGAAGACGGCGGTGTCCCCCACGCGCGAGAAGTCCTGCAGCGAGACCATGAAGGTCACCGCGCCGAAGCGTTCGTCGCCCTTCGCCGCCAGCCAGGCCAGCGTCATCGCCAGCAATGTGCCGCCGATGCAGTAGCCCATCACGTTCACCGTCGGGCTGCCGGTGATCTCGCGCGCCACGTCGCTCGCGGCCAGCGGGCCGAGTTCCATGTAGTCCTCGATGGTGATGCCATCCATCGAGGCGTCCGGGTTCTTCCACGACACCATGAACACGGTGAAGCCCTGCTCGGTCAGGAAGCGGACCATGCTGTTCTTCGGCTGCAGGTCCAGGATGTAGAACTTGTTGATCCAGGGCGGCAGGATGAGCAGCGGCGTCCCATGCGCCGTCCCGCTCGCCGGGGCATACTGGATCAGCTCGATCAGCCGGTTGCGGTGCACGACCTTGCCGGGGGAAAGGGCCAGGTTCCGCCCGGGGGCGAAGGCCTTGGTGTCCACCAGGCTCAGACGACCCGCCTGCAGGTCGCCGAGCAGGTTGCGCGCCCCTTCCGCCAGGCTCGCACCGCCCGTCTCCATGGCGCGGCGCAGGGCGGCGGGATTGGAGAACAGCAGGAGCGAGGGGCTCATCGCATCCACGAACTGCCGGAGATGAAAGGTGAGCCGCTGCCGCTCCGCCTCGTCCAGGTCCTCCGCCTCGCCCTGGCGCAGCAGCCAGTCGGAGGCGAGCAGATAGGCCTCCTTCAGGGTGCGGTAGGCCGGGTGGTTCTGCCATTCCGGCGCCGCGAAGCGCTTGTCCGCCGGCCGTGCCGCCGAACCCGCCTCGGGCGGCGCGGCGACGCCCATCCAGCGCTGCCCCGCCTGGTTCCAGCTCTCCAAGGCCGAGCGCCAAAGATCCGCGTTCATCCGCACCGCCGAGGACAGCATGTCCGCGGGGCGCCCAAGGCCGCGGAGCCAGACGGTGCGGAGCGCCCGCACCACCTCGGCCCAGTCCACGGGAACCACCTCGCGCATGGGGTTCGCGTTCCACATGCTGTCCACCGAGCGCAGCAGCGGATCGCGCGCCATCTGCTCGGCCATGCTCGCGGCCGCGCCGGCGAGGGGCGCGGCCGCGAGATCATCGGCGAAGAGGCCGCGCCACGGCGTGGCCTGCGCCCAGGGCTGGCCGGCCGCCGACATGGCCTTGGCCCAGTTGGCCCAAAGGCCCGGCATCGCGTCCGGCGCGGCCGCGGTTCCGCTGGAGCCGGTGGCGGGCGCGGCCTTCGCCTCCGCACCCTTCGGGTCGTCCGTCACGCCCTCTCCGCCCTGGGGCAGGTCCCGCGCTTTCTTGCCTGAAGGCATGGCGCTTCTCCCTTGCTGCCACCCTTCTCTGGAGCAGGGGGTGGCCTTTGGTTCTCACGCGGCGCCCCGGAAGCGGCCATCCCCTGTGTTGGTGGAACTGCGGGGCTGCAAACGAGGAGCCTTCGGCGAAACGCATGGGAAGCCGAAAGGTCAGGGGAAGGGCGGGCGGCCTTGCCCCTCGGCGCGCCCGGCCCGTGCCGGGTCCACTGCCTCCGCTTGGCCCTGGCACGGCTCCGCCAGGACCGGCGTCGTCCCGGCGGTCAGGCCTGTTCCGCGCCGGTGCCGGGAAGGATGCGCAGGCTTCCACCGGCCTGCTGGGCTGCCAGGCGCAGCTCGGCCGCGCAGGCGCGGAGCGAGGCCGCCACCATCGCCGGCGCCGGCCCCTGGCCCTCGGCCACCGGAAGGGGCGCGGTGAGCCGTTGAAAGGAGATGGAGCCTTCCCCCAGCCCGGCCCACCAGTGCCAGAAGGGCTGGCCATCCCCCACCCCGTGCACCGCCCAGGCCGCGGGATCGCGCAGGGATGCATGGAGCGCGGCGAGCCCCTCCGGCATGACGTCGGCGGCTCCGGACCAGGCCGCCTGCAGGAAGGCCTCGGCCACGCCGTCCAGCCCGGCCACGACCTCGCAGCGCGCCACCCTGCCGTTCACCGTCGCGATGAACAGCGCGTCCTCGCCAGGAGCGCCCGGGTCCTCATGCTTCATGGTTGCCCTCATGCCACAACGCGCGGAAAGGCGCAGGACCCGCCGCAGCCACCCGTCCGCCCCGGCGTTTTCCCAGGCCGAACAGAGCGGCAGGCCGCCGCGCGCGGGCCGGCACGCGGCAGCCCAGCCCAGGAGGATGCGATGTTCATCGCGCGCTTCTCGTACGACGTGCTGCCCGTCAACCGGCAGCGGGCGCTGGACTTCATCCGCCGGGAGGTCGAGGCCGCCCGGTCGACGGGGCTCAACGCCCGGTTGCTCGTGCCCCTGACGCGGGGCCAGGGCGGCGCCGGGCTGCAGTTCGAGGTGGAACTGACCAGCCTCGACCAGCTGGAGGAACTCCGGCATCGCGGCGCGCGTGGCGCGGCCTCGGAAGGCGAGGACTGGATGCGCGCCTTCAGCGATATCCTCAACGCGCCCCCGCTGGTCGAGATCCTGCGGGTCGACGGGGCGTCCCCGCGCTGAACCGCAGGGCGGAGGAGAACCAGCCCGTGCCCGGCCACCGGCTCAGGCGTTGAACAGGGGCGAAAGGCGGCTGCGGATGCGCTCCAGCACGCTGCCGCCGGCGGGATCCGGCTCAAAGGCCTGCCCCGTGATGGTCTCGAAGGCTTCGACGTAAACGGCCGCCGTTTCGAGGATCATCTCCGCGGGTATCTCGGGGATCGGGTCCGCGTAGGGATCGCAGCGCGCCGCGACCCAGGAGCGCACGAAGTCCTTGTCGAAGCTCTCGGGCCTGTCGCCGGCCTCGAAGCGCGCCTCGAAGCTTCCGGCCTTCCAGTAGCGGCTGCTGTCGGGCGTATGGATCTCGTCGGCCAGCAGGATGCGGCCCTGCGCGTCCGTGCCGAACTCGTACTTGGTGTCGGCCAGGATCAGGCCGCGCTCCGCCGCCATGGCCTGCCCGCGGGCGAACAGCGCCAGGGCATGGCTGGTCAGCTCCTCCCACTGGGCCGGCGTCACCAGCCCGCGCTCCAGGATCCCGGCGGGGGTGAGCGGCTCGTCGTGCCCGCCGTCGAAGGCCTTGCTCGTGGGGGTGATGACCGGCTGCGGCAGGCGCTGGTTGTCGCGCATGCCGTCGGGCAGGCGGATGCCGTACATCTCGCGCGCGCCCGCCTTGTAGAGCGTCAGGATGGAGGTGCCCGTCGTGCCCGCGAGGTAACCGCGCACCACGATCTCCACCGGCAGGATGTCCAGGCGCTGGCCGATGACCACGTTCGGGTCCGGATAGTCGAGCACATGGTTGGGGCAGATGTCGCGCGTCGCCTCGAACCAGTGGCGCGCCGTCTGGGTCAGCACCTGCCCCTTGAGGGGCACGGCGCAGAGGATGCGGTCGAAGGCGCTGAGGCGGTCGGTGGCGATGATGACGCGCCGCCCGTCCGGCAGGTCGTAGTTGTCGCGCACCTTGCCGCGGTAGTGGTTGGGCAGCTCGGCGATGGTGGCGTCGCGCAGCACGCGGTCCGCCTGGGCGCGGAGGATGGCGGGGTCCATGGGTGTTCGGTTCCTGGCGCGGCGTGGTCGTGGCCGAACCTAGCCGCTCCGGCCGGTGCTGTCAGGCGGGGGCCCCTGCCGCGCCTCGCGCGGCCTCGCCGATCAGGTGCAGCACCACCTCCCGCCGGTGCGGCCCGGCGCGGTGCTCGTAGAGGTAGATGCCCTGCCAGGTGCCCAGCACCGGCCGCCCGCCCTCCACGGGGATGGAGAGCTGGGTCTGGGTGAGGGCGGCGCGGATATGGGCGGGCATGTCGTCCGGCCCTTCGTCGTCGTGCCGGTAGCGCCAGGCCCGGCCATCGGGAACGAGGCGTTGCAGGAACTCCTCCAGGTCCGTCCGCACCTCGGGGGAGGCGTTCTCCTGCACGAGCAGGGAGGCCGAGGTGTGGCGGCACCAGATCGTCAGCAGCCCGGTGGCAATCCCCTGCCGCCCCGACCAGTCGCGGACGGGGCCGGTGATCTCCTCCAGGCCCTGGCCGCGCGTCTGGACGGAAAGGTGGTGAAGCTGCTGGCGCATGCACCAGCTTCACCGGCCGCGGGCCGCTCCACAAGCGGTTCGCGGCCGGATGCCACGGCCGTTACTCCGCCGCGAGGCGCCGCGCGTCGCGACCCGCGCGATCCAGCGCCTGGGCGAGGTCCGCCAGGATGTCGTCGGGGTGTTCCAGCCCGATCGAGAGCCGCACATAGCCGGGGGAGACGCCCGTCGCGAGCTGGTCCTCGGGCGAGAGCTGCGAATGGGTGGTGCTGGCCGGATGGATCGCCAGGCTCCGCGCATCCCCGATGTTCGCGACGTGGTAGAGCAGCGCGAGCGCATCGATGAAGCGCCGCCCCGCCTCCAGCCCGCCGGCCAGCTCGAAGCCCACCAGCCCGCCACACCCGCGGGTGAGGTACTTCGCCGTGCGCGCCGCGGCGGGGCCGGTCAGGTGCTTGGGGTGGATCACGCGGCTCACCTCGGGCCGCCCGGCCAGGAAGTCGGCCACGATCTCGCCGTTGCGGCTGTGCTCGCGCATGCGCAGCGCCAGCGTCTCGATGCCTTGGAGGGTGAGAAAGGCGTTGAAGGGCGACATGGCCGCGCCGAGGTCGCGCAGCAGCGTCACGCGCGCCTTCAGGATATAGGCGATGGGCCCCATGGGCTTCGCCGCCTCCGCCCAGACCGCGCCGTGGTAGGAGGGATCGGGGCGGTGCAGGGCCGGCTGGCGCGCCGCATGCGCGGCCCAGTCGAAGTTGCCGCCGTCCACGATGATGCCCCCGATGCTGGTGCCGTGGCCGCCGAGGTACTTGGTGGTCGAGAGGATCACCACCGCCGCCCCATGGTCGAAGGGCCGCACGAGCACGGGGGCCGCGGTGTTGTCCATGATCAGTGGAATGCCGAGCGGGCGCCCGAGCGCCGCGACCTCGGCAATCGGGAACACCTCCAGCTTCGGGTTCGGCAGGGTTTCGGCGTACCAGGCGCGCGTGCGATCGTCGGAAGCGCGAAGAAAGGCCTCGGGATCGGCCGGGTCCACGAAGCGCACCTCGATGCCCTGGTCGCGGAAGGTGTTCGCGAACAGGTTCCAGGTGCCGCCATACAGGTTGGTGGAGGAGACGATGTTGTCCCCGGCATGGGCCAGGTTCTGCACGGCCATGGCCGAGGCCGCCTGCCCCGAGGCGACGGCCAGCGCCGCGACGCCGCCCTCGAGCGCGGCCACGCGCTTCTCCAGCACGTCCGTCGTCGGGTTCATGATGCGCGTGTAGATGTTGCCCAGCTCCTGCAGCCCGAACAGGCGCGATGCATGCGCGGCATCGTCGAACTGATAGGAGGTGGTCTGGTAGATCGGCACCGCCACGGCCTTGGTGGCGGGATCGCGCCGCCAGCCCGCGTGCAGGGCAATGGTTTCGGGATGCTCGGACATGGGGTTCTTCCTCCCTGTTGGGGTGATGGGCCGCGCGGGCAGATTGGCGCATCCAGCCCGCTTCGCCACAAGGCCGTTCCGCAGGGCCGGCCCGCCCGCTCGCGCGCCACGCTGCAACACGGCCGGAATGATCGCGCAGGCGTGACGGGCGCGCGAAACGGAAGGCGCCTTGCTGCCGGTCAGCCTGCGTGATCTCGTCGCAGGCAGCTCCCGTCGCAAAGACGGGGATTCGAAATGGGGGAAGCGGAGAATGGCGGAACAGGCTGACGGCGCGGGCGCTCCGCCCAGCCGCCGTGCGCTGCTCGCGCGGATCGGCGCGGTGGCGGGCGGCGCCGCGATGTACCAGGCGATGAGCGCGCTCGGCGTGGCCGCGGAGTCCACCTATTCCGGCCCGATCCGCCTGGAGGGCGACCCGCGCGGCGCTTCCGTCGTGATCCTTGGCGCTGGCCTCGCCGGCATGGTCGCGGCGATGGAGCTGCGGCGCGCCGGATACCGCGTGCAGGTGCTGGAATATGCCGACCGCGCCGGGGGCCGCTGCTGGTCGTTGCGCGGAGGCGACCGCTACACCGAGATGGGCGGCGAAACCCAGGTGGTGAACTTCGATCAGGGCCTGTACTTCAACCCCGGCCCATGGCGCATTCCCTACAACCATCACGCCGTGCTCGATTACTGCAAGCGCCTGGGCGTCGCGCTCGAGCCTTTCGTGCAGGTGAACTACAACGCGCTCGTGCACGGTAGGGCCGCCTTTGGCGGCAAGCCGCAGCGCTACCGCGCGATCAACGCCGACTACCAGGGCGGCATTGCGGAACTGCTGGCCAAGGCGACGAAGCAGGGCAAGCTGGACGAGGCCGTGGGCAAGCAGGACCAGGAAATCCTCCTGGAATCGCTGCGCGCCTGGGGCGCGCTTAACGCCGACATGACCTACGCGAAGTCCCTTCTCACCTCCGACCGCCGCGGCTTCGAGCGCGACCCCGGTGGCGGGCTGACGGCACGCCCCAGCTTCTCGGAGCCGGTGGCGCTGAAGGACGTGCTGTCCTCGCGCCTGTGGTCCTATCTCGTCACCGGCTCTCTCTACGAGTTCCAGACCACCATGTTCCAGCCGGTGGGCGGCATGGACATGATCGCCAAGGCCATGGCGCGGGAGGTGGACGGACTGGTCCGCTACAACGCCAAGGTCACTGCCATCCGCCAGGACGGCAATGGCGTCAGCATCACGGTGCAGGACGCGGGCGGCGGCGCGCCGGAGCAGGTGCGGGCGGACTGGTGCGTCTGCACCCTCCCGCTCTCCATCCTCAGCCAGATCGAGATGAATGTCGGCGCGCCCATGGCGGCCGCGATCGGCGCGGTGCCCTACTCGGCTTCGGTCAAGGTCGGACTGCAGTTCAAACGGCGCTTCTGGGAGCAGGACGAACACATCTATGGCGGCATCTCCTACACCGACCTGCCGATCCGCATGATCTCCTATCCTTCCACCGCCTACGGCTCCCCGGGCAAGGGCGTGCTGCTCGGAGCCTATGCCTTCGGTCCCTACGCCTACGAGTTCACGGCCCTTCCGGCGGCGGAGCGCGTGCGTCGCGCGCTGGACTGGGGCGCCACGCTGCACCCGCAGTACCGCGACGAGTTCGACGGCGGCGTTTCCGTCGGCTGGCATCGCGTGCCCGGTGCCATGGGCTGCAACGGCGCCTGGACGGATGCCAAGCGCGCCGAGCACTACGACAATCTCTGCGCCATCGACGGGCGGATCGTGCTGGCCGGCGAGCACGCCTCCTACATCCCCGCCTGGCAGGAGGGCGCGATCCTGTCCTCGCTGGATGCCATTTCACGCCTGCACCGCCGCGTGGTGTCCGCGTGATGCGCGCGCACCGGCACGGTGCCGCCGCGGCACTTCTTCTCGCGGGCCTGGGCGCTGCCCTCTCCCTTCCGGCGCTCTCGCAGGACGCGCCGCCGCGATCCGCTCAGCAGCGCACGGGCGAAGCCACCTCCGACAGCCACGGCTTCGTTTCCGCAACGCGCTTCGGCCAGCAGGACGGCGGCGCGCTTTATGCCGCGATCTGCGCGGGGTGCCACATGCCCGATGGCCGCGGTGCCGCGGGCGCCGGTGCCTATCCGGCGCTGGCGGGCAACGTGAAGCTGGAGCACGCGGCCTATCCCGTCAGCATCGTGCTCAACGGGATGCACGGCATGCCCGGCTTCGCCACGCAGCTCGACGACCGGCAGGTGGCGGCGGTGGTGAACTGGGTCCGCACCAACCTCGGCAACGCCTATGCCGCCGAACCCGCGACCGCGGACGAGGTCAAGGCCGCGCGCCAATGATCCCGCCCCCTTCCATCACGCCATCCGGGAGACTTCGACCCATGCGCCTTCCCCTGCTTCTCGCCGGCCTCCTGGCCGCCGCGCCCTTCGGCCAGGCCGTGGCCCAGGACATCGTGCGGCACCGCACCCCCGGGTCGAACTTTCCCATCGCCATGGCCGTGGAGGTCCCGCCCGGCGCCACCACGGTCATGGTCAGCGGCATGGTGCCGCCCGTGGCAGACGCCGCCGCCCCGCGTAACAGCCTCGCCAGCTTCGGCGACACGCGGACCCAGACCGCGGGCGTGCTGTCGCGGATCGAGGCGAGCCTGAAGTCCATCGGGCTGTCGCTCGGCGATGTCGTGCGGATGCAGGTCTTCCTGGTCGGCGATCCCGGCAGGGGAGGGCGGATGGACTTCGACGGCTTCATGGCCGCCTACACCGAGCACTTCGGCACACCGGCGCAACCGAACCTCCCGGCGCGGTCCGTGATGCAGGTGGCTGGCCTGGTCAATCCGGGATGGCTGGTCGAGATCGAGGTGACCGCCGCGCGCCGCTGAGAGGCGGAACAGGCTCAAAGCCCGGGCATCGGGCGCTGGCGCCGCAAACGTTTCCGGCGCCGGTTCGTTGCGATGCCGTTCACTCGAAGCCGCCGCCGTCCATTCACCAAAAGGTGAGGAACGGCGACTTTTAGGTTGCCACACCGGCCGTGAGCCCATACCACGGGTGCAGCGCACACCGGCGCGGCGGCCTTCACCGCCCGCGCCCGCCCGAGCCAGGCCGGTTTCCGGCGTGGCCACGGCCAACCGGACGCAGGGCATGCTGCCCTCGGCCGCTCTTTCGCTCCAGGTGGTGCCCGGTCCCCTCGCGGTGATCCCGGGCGCCCGCCGAAGCCTCAAGGAGACGCTGCAATGGCGATCGATCGCCCGCGCGCCGAGACCAACCTTGCGAACGCCACCGCGGCCCGAATGGGACGGACTGGCAAGCGGGGCCCCGCGGTTTGAGGGCCGCCGCCCGGCGCGCGGCAGGTGCTTGCGCCGTTCTTGGCTTGCTGATCCTGGTGGTGGGCTGTGCCCCCCCGGCCGATGAACCCCTGTTCACCTCCATGGCGGCCGCGCCCGAGAGCCGGGCCGTGCCCCCGCCGGCCGCGGCGGCGGAGGAGCCCGACAGCCCGGCATCCGCCCTGCTGCAGCAGCGGGGCCTCAGGCCGGCGGGCGAGCAGCAGCTCGGCAACGCCTCCTATTACGGGCCCGAGTTCACCGGAAGGAAGATGGCCAACGGCCGCCCCTTCGACCCGCGCTCCGCCACCGTCGCCCACCGGACGCTGCCCTTCGGGACCCGGGTGCTGGTGACGCATCTCGGAAACGGGCGCTCCGCCATGGCGACGGTGGAGGATCGCGGACCCTTCATCCGCGGCCGCATCATCGATCTCAGCCCGAGGCTCGCGGAGCGGCTGGGCATGACGTTGCAGGGGGTCGCGGCCGTGGAGGTGACGCCGGTCGAGACCGCGCCGGTCGAGATCGCCGAGGCACCGGGCTGAGCAAACCCGGCCCGGCTAGCCCGGGCCGGGCCCGGCCACCAGCTGTCTGTCCTGCACCGGGGGCGCGGCGGGAAGCGCCGGCTGCTCCCCGCGCCTGACACCCTCCAGTTCCGCCATCCTTCCTCCGCCTTCCGCCCCACCAGGGAGGTTGGACGCCTCGTGCTCCGAACGGGGCAGGGCCGGTGCGGCCAGGAAGGGAAGGCGCCCGTTCAGGCCGGGGCCTGTGCGTGGCGGCCACGGCCTCCGGCGGCCATGACGCCCCTCCCGGCGCGCGAAGCATGTGTCAGGAGCCGCCGCCCTCCGCCGGGCGCGCGGGCACGGCGACGCGCGTGTCCAGCACCGCACGGATCGCCTTGGACAGCCCGGGAAGCTGGTAGGGCTTGGAAATGTACGAGGCGGGAGGCGCCCCTTCCTCCGGCGGCGCCTCCGCCGGCCCGCCCGATGTGGTGAGCACGGCAAGCCCGGGCCAGCGGCGCGAGGCCTCGGCGGCGAGCTGCCGGCCGGTGATGCCGGGCAGCACGAGATCGGTGAAGAGCAGGGCCACGTCCGGCCTGGTCTCGAGCACGGTGAGGGCGGTGGAGGCGTCCCGCGCGCCCAGGGCGTGGTAGCCCAGCGCTTCCAGTCCCTCCGTCGTGCAGGACAGGATGTCGGGCTCGTCCTCCACCACCAGCACGGCCTCGCCATGGCCGATGAGGCGGTCCGCGTCGCCCGGCCAGGCCTGCACGCCGTCGGGCATGGGAACCAGGAGGCGGGGGATCAGGATGGTGACGGCCGTCCCTGCCCGGAACTGGCTGTCGATCACGAGATGGCCGCCCGCCTGGGTCACGAAGTCCACCACCTGATACAGGCCGAGGCCCGTGCCCTTGCCGGGCTCCTTGGTGGTGAAGAACGGCTCGCAGGCGCGGGCGGCCACCTCCGGCGACATGCCGGCGCCGGTGTCGCGCACCGTGACGCGCATGAACTCGTCGCCGGGGATCGGGATCGGATCCGGCGCGCCGGGGCCGCCGCGCCGCACCTTCGCGCTCTCGACCAGCACGGCTCCGCCATGGGGCATGGCGTCGCGCGCGTTGATGACGAGGTTGAGCAGGGCGATCTCGAACTGGTGGGGATCGGCCAGCACCACCCAGGGGCAGTCGGCGAGGGTGAATTCCACGGCGTTGCTGCCAGCGGTGGACTGGCGGATCAGGTCGGCCATGCCGGTGATGAGGGCGTTCACGTCCACCGGCCGCGGCTCGCGCGCCTGCCGCCTTGAGATGGCAAGCAGGCGCTGGGTCAGCGCGGCGGCCCGCTGCGCGCCGCTCCGCGCCTGCTCGATGCCCCGCCCGACCCGGTCCAGGTCGAGGTCGCGCAGCGAGCGCTCCGCCCGGTCCAGATTGCCGAGGATGACCATGAGCAGGTTGTTGAAGTCATGCGCCACCCCGCCGGTGAGATGGCCGATCGCTTCCATCTTCTGCGCCTGCCGCAGCTGATCCTCGGCCTGCCGGCGGGCTGTGATGTCGGTGTAGAGCGTGACGAAGCCGCCGTCGGCCAGCGGGTTGCGGCGCAGCTCCATGACGCGGCCATCGGGGCGGCGGCGCTCGATGGTGCCGGAGCTCGCCCCGGTGCGCAGCCGTTCCAGCCGGCGGGCGACCTCGGCCTCCACGTTCACCTCGCCGAACTCCCCGGCCTGGGCCTGGGCGCGGAGGATCTCCTCCATGGGCAGGCCGACGCGGAGCAGGTCCTTGGGAATGCCGGTGAAGTCCGGAAAACGCGCATTCCATTCCACGAGGCGCAGTTCCGCGTCGATCATCATCACGCCGTCAGTCATGCCGCTGAGCACGGCCTCCAGCCGGTCCGCCTTGGAGTCGCGGGAGTCGGGGGCGGCGGAAACAGCCACGGAGCCGGCCGTTGCGGGCGCCATGCCGGCGGGGCCGTTCGCTGCGGGAACACCGGACAGGCCACCTTCCACCACCTCGGCGGGTGCCAGGGAACGCCCGCGGCGCAGGCGCCTGCCTGCGGCCGAGAGCAGATCCATCCCTGCGCGCCTCCATTTCGACAACGCTCTTCCCTTGTCAGCTCCAGCCCCCACCAGCTCGTTGAACCGCCCTCCCGGACGGTGACCGAGACACCGGCATCTTCAACGCCATAGGGCGAGCTTGGCTGCGCCTGACCCGCCCTACGGAAATGAACGCCGGTGCCGTTTGTCACGGGAAGGCCGCTTCACGCCGGCACCGGCTGGAATACCCCGGAACTTCGAAGACGCGAGGGGGGTTTGCACGGGCCGCCAGGAATTTTGCTGCTGGACGGCCCGGAGGCGTCATTTGTCTGCCTGCCGACGGCAGCGGCAGGGTGTGCGCCGGTATGCGCGACTTTCCTTTGCGCTACCCGCCGGGCTCTGTTCCTGCCGCGTCGCGCCAGAGCAGAACCAGCACGGCCATCACCGCCGGGCCGACGAACAAGCCGAGCAACCCCAGGCTTTCCACCCCGCCGAGGATACCCAGAAGCACCCAGAGGAAGGGCAGGCGCGTCGCGCCGCCGATCAGCGCCGGGCGGATCAGGTGGTCGGCCAGGAACAGCACCACCATGCCGAACGCAAAGACCGCGCCCGCCGCCGCCAACGCGCCGGAGGCCACCAGAAGCAGCGAGGCCGCGCCGAACACGACCGGTGCCGCGAAGGGGAGCATGGCCGCGATCGCCGTCAGCGCCCCCAGCATCACGGGGTGGGGCACCCCGGCCAGGCCATAGGCCAGGCCCAGCAGAATGCCCTCTCCGAGCCCCACCAGGACCAGGCCGCTGACCGTTCCGCGGACGGAGGCGACCGCCTGGCGTCCCAGCCGCTCGCTGCCCGGCCCCAGCAGGCGGTCCGCCACCCGCTGCGCCTGGGCGGCCAGCAACGCGCCGTCGCGGAACAGGAAGAACAGCGTCACCAGCGAGAAGGCGAAAAGCACCGCGCGGCGGGCCAGCGACTCCCCGAGACTGCGGCCCAGGCCGATCAGCTCGCCCTCGCTCAGCCGGTGCAGGAAGCCCGCCCCGGCCCCCGGCGCCGAAAGCGCCTGCGTCCACCAGCCCGAAGCCTGCGTCCCCACGAGAGGGAGGGCGGACACCCAGGCGGGCGCCGCCGCGCCATGGGCCTCCGCATCGCGCAGCCAGCCCAGCGCCAGGCGCGCCTCACGCCCCAGCTCCAGTGCCGCGATGCCCAGGGGCAGAAGAAAGGCGGTGGCCAGGGCCAGCGTCGCCAGGGCCGGCAACAGCACGCGGGAGGGCGCGGCACGGAAACGCTGCGCGCGCTGCAGGAGCGGCCAGGTCGCGATGGCCAGGATCGCCGCCCAGGCCAGGGCGGGCAGGAACCCCCGGAGGATCCAGCCGCCCAGCGCCACCAGCCCCAGGCCGAGGGCGGTCCGGGCCAGAAGCTGTAGCCGGGCGGGAGGCGGCGGCGGGGCGGGCTGCATCCAGGGGACCATGCCGCACCCGCAAAGGGAGGGCCACGCCCCCGGGGGAAGGCAGCGCCGCGCGGCCGCGGTAGTCTGGGCCATCAGGAGCTTTCGCGATGTCTGCTTGTTCCGCCCGGCTCCGCCTCGCCCTCGTCCTTGTGCTGGCCTTGTTCCCCGCCGCGCGTTCCGGCGCGCTGGAAGGGCCACGTCCCGCGGGCGCGGCGGAGGCGGCGCGATGCGACGAGGCGCCGCCGCGCCCGCCCGGCGTCACGCGCCCGCTGGAACTGTCCCTCGCGGGGCTGGTCCCCTTCGCGCGCGACATCCTGGCCCACCATGCCATCCGCAGCCGGCTGCAGGATTCCGGCCGCCAGTTGCGGCTGGAGCTGCAGCTGGGCCCGGTGCAGGACCTGCGCCTGCCAGAGGGCAACCCGGCCACGCTCTATCTTCCCGATGCCAGCGCCGCGGCCGTGCTGGAGGACCGCCGGTCCTCCATCGCCGCGCTCTGGCGGCTGGACGAGGCGACGGTGCTGGCGGCCGACATCGCCTACGACATCCGCCTGCCCACGGGGGAGGGGCCGCCGGTCCTTGCCCCGGAAAGCGCCGCGCAGCTCGCGGATTACCGCCTGGCGGCGCTCTACGCCGACGATTTCAGCGGCTTCGCGGCCGCCGCCTTCGAGGCCCGCCCGGAGCGCGGCCTCGCCCCGCACCGGATCTACGCCATCGCCGGCACGCATGTGTTCGAGCACCGGGACTTCCGGAGCTGGGCCTCGGGGCTGACCTTCGGCCGGGCACAGTTCACCTCCACCGCCGCGCTGCGGATGATCGGCGACGCGGCCGCCTATGCCCGCGACCCCCGGGGCGGGGAGGTGGTGCTGACCGGGCAAAGCCAGGGCGGGCTGGTGGCGCAGGGCGTGGGGATCATGCTGCAAACCCTGCTGGACGCCGAGGCCCGGGCCCATCGCCTGGCGCATGTGGTGTCCTGGGGCGCGGCGGGGGCTGAGGAGGTGATCCTGCGCATGATCGGGGAGGCCCGCGAGGATGGCGGGCGCGGCAACGGCCAGGACCTGGAGCGCCACTGGGCCGCCTCCCAGCCCGGCTATGCCGGGGCGGCGGCGGTCTGGGCGGCGCTGGTGCGGCAGTGGAACGCCGTCCCGGCGGGCAGCGAGGCGGCGGCCGTTCGCGCGGCGGCGGCGCGGATGCGGGTGGTGGGCTACTTCTTCGAGATCGACCTCTTCGCGCGCGCCGGCACCTTCCCTGGCACCGCCCTGGCCTTCCCCACCGCGCTGATCCTGCCAAACGGGTGCGACATGACGGTGGTGGAGGCCCTGATCGGCACCCGGGGCGGCGCCTTCGGCGTGCGGCTCGAATCCCACTTCCTGAAGGGCTACCGCCGCGCCGTGTCGCGCGGGGCGATCGCCCTGGCCCGCCCCGCCCTGCCGGCCAAGTGGCCCTGGGCCACCGACGTGCTGCCGGCGCTGGAGCAGGCCGGCAAGGTCTGGATGGAAACGCTGTACCTGGAAGGGCCCGCCGCCAGCCCCGGCAACTGGCGGCGCTGCCTGTCCGCGCCCCGCTGGCTGACCCAGCGCAACCGCTCCTGCCGGGAGGCCTTCTGGCCCGGCTGCGCGGGGGAGGAAGCGCCCTGGTGCCTCATCCGCGACGCGGGACCGGGCGCTCCGGCGCCCATTCCCGGATGAGCCGGCGGGCCGGGCCGGGGGAGGGGCCCTTTGCAGGGGGGGTGAAAGGGGCAACATCAGGGGCCGAAGCCCTCGCGGAACCCGCGCCTTGACGATCCCCGCCGCCCTGCCCGCCGAAAGACCTCCCGCCAAGTTCCGCGACCCCGCCCGGACGGCGAAGGGGGAGCGCCGCGCGGCGGTGGCGCTGGGGGCGCTGCGGACGCTGTGGTTCAACACCGGCACGCTCTGCAACCTGGCCTGCTCCAACTGCTACATCGAGAGCTCGCCCCGCAACGACGCCCTGGCCTACCTCCCGGCGGCCGACGTGGCCGGCTATCTCGACGAGATCCGCCGCGACGGCCTGCCGGTGGAGGAGATCGGCTTCACCGGCGGCGAGCCCTTCATGAACCCGGACATGCCGGCGATGCTGGAGGATGTGCTGGGCCGCGGCTTCCGCACGCTGGTGCTGACCAACGCCATGCGGCCGATGATGCGGCACAAGGACCGCCTGGCGGCGCTGAACGCCGCGCATCCGGGGCTGCTCACGCTGCGCGTCAGCCTCGACCACTACGGCCCGGCCCTGCACGACCTCGAACGCGGGCGCGGCACCTTCGAGAAGACCATGCAGGGCATGGCCTGGCTGATGGAGCAGGGCTTCGCGGTGAACGTCGCTGGCCGCGCCGCCTTCGGGCACGAGCCGGAGGCGGTGCTGCGCGCCGGCTACGCGCGCCTTTTCGCCGCGCGCGGCATCCCGCTCGACGCCTCCGACCCGGTGGCGCTGATGCTGTTCCCGGAGATGGACCCCGAGGCCGACGTGCCGGAGATCACCGAGGCCTGCTGGGGCATCCTCGGCAAGTCCCCGGACAGCGTGATGTGCGCCTCCTCCCGCATGGTGGTGCGCCGGCGCGATGCCCGGGCGCCCACGGTGCTGGCCTGCACCCTCCTGGCCTACGACCCGCAGTTCGAGCTGGGCACGACGCTGGCCGAGGCCAGCCGGCCGGTGCCCCTGAACCACCCCCACTGCGCGCGCTTCTGCGTGCTCGGCGGCGCGGCGTGCAGCCGTTGAAAGGCGCATCCATGAAGGCTGCCCGGCGCGCCCTGCTGCTCGCCGCTCCCGCCCTCGCGCTGGCGCCGCGCGCGCGGGCGCAGGGTGCGCCGCTGCGCTTCGCCGTGGGGCCGTTCCAGCCCACCGCGGGCGACACGCGCCGGGCCTACGAGCCCTTCTTCGCCCATCTGGCGCGGGCGGCTCGCCGCCCTTTCGAGCTGACGGTCACCACGGACTGGGCGGGCATCGCGGTCGCCCTCGCGAACGATCAGGTGGACTGCGCCTGGATGGGCCCCTGGGGCTACGTGCTGGCCAAGGACCGTGCCGGGGCGGAGGCGCTGGCGGTGGTGCAGTACCAGGGGCGGCCCACCTACCAGGCCATCATCATCGCGCGGCCGGAACTGGACTTCCCGAACTTCCCCGCGGATGCGCGCGGCCGCTCCATCTCCTTCGCGGATGCCGGCTCCACCTCCGGCTGGCTGATCCCGGGCTACTGGTTCCGGACGCAGGGGATCGATCCCAAGACCTTCTTCCGCTACCGCGACGGCGCCTCCCACCCCGCCAACGTCACGGCGGTCGCCAACGGCCAGGTGGACCTGGCCACCGACTACGACCGCAACCTGGCCGCCATGATCGCGGCCGGTCGCGTGCGCGAGGACCAGGTGCGGATCGTCTGGCGCTCCGCCCCCCTGCCGAACGACGCGCTGGCAGTGCGGCGCGGGCTGGATGCCGCCACCCGGCTCGCGTTGCTGGATGCGGCGCTGGGGATCGACGGCCCCACGGCCGCCCGCGTCATGCCCGCGAACTACACGGGCTGGGAGGCCGCCTCGCCCGCCAGCTACGCCATGATCGAGGCCGCCGGCCGCGCGCTCGGGCGGATCGGCGGGGGGTGATGCGGCGCTGGGCCGGCTGGCTGGCGCTCGCCGCCTTCCTGGCATGGTGCACCTGGATCGTCTCCCCGGATCCGGGGCGCCTGTTGGCGGGGCTCCCGCGGCTGGCGCGCTGGCTGGCCGGCGCCTTCCCGCCGGACTTCTCGGGGCCGGAGGACCTCCTGCGGCGGGCCTCCGAAACGGTGGCGATCGCGAGCCTCGGCACGGCGGTCGCCGCCCTTCTGGCCCTGCCGCTCGCGGTGCTGGCGGCGCGGCCGGTGGCGCCGCTGCCGGTGCTCTACCACCCTGTCCGCGCGCTGCTGGATACGCTGCGCGGCGTGGACGGCTTCGTGTTCGCGCTCATCCTCGTCGCGGCCGTGGGGCTCGGGCCCTTCGCGGGGATGCTGGGCGTGGCGCTGCACTCCACGGGCTCGATCGCCAAGCTCTGGTCGGAGGCGCTGGAAACGGCGGAGCTTTCCCCCGTGGAGGCGGCGCTCTCGGCCGGGGCCTCGCGCGCGCAGGCGGCGGCCGTGGTGCTGGTGCCGGAAACCCTGCCGCAGACCGCCTCGGCCGTGCTGTATGTGTGGGAGTTCAACATCCGCGCCTCCACCGTGCTCGGCGTGGTGGGAGCCGGGGGGCTGGGGCAGGAGCTGAAGAACGCGGTGGACCTGCTCGACTTCGCGCGGGTGCTGGCCATCCTCCTCATCATCGTCGCGATGGTGCTGGCGGCGGACCGGCTGTCGGGCGCGCTGCGCCGCGCGCTGCTTTGAGCGGCGGCCTCCGGATCGAGGGGCTGGGCGTCTCGCTCGGCGGCCGCGCCGTGCTGTCGGACGTGACCCTGGCCGTCTCGCCCGGCGAGGTGCTGGCGATCGAGGGCGAGTCCGGCGCTGGCAAGACCACGCTGCTGCGCGCGGCCGCGGGGCTGGTGCCGCATTCGGGCACGGTGCGCTGCGGCGGCGGGCGGCCCGCCCTGGTGTTCCAGCACCACGCGCTCGCGCGGCGGCTGACGGCGCGGAGCAACGTGCTGGTGGGCGCGCTGGGGCGCATCGGCTTCTGGCGCGCGGCGCTGCGGCTCTGGCCCGCCACCGAGCGCGCCTTCGCGGCGGAATGCCTGGGTCGCGTGGGGCTCGAGGCGGTCGCGGACCGGCGGGCGGACACGCTCTCGGGCGGCCAGAGGCAGCGCGTGGCCATCGCGCGGGCGCTGATGCAGCGCGCCCCCGTGCTGCTGGCGGACGAACCGGTGGCGAGCCTCGACCCCGCCAACGCCGAGGCGGTGCTGGCACTGCTGCGCGACCTCGCGCGCGGAGGGCTTGCCGTGGTGGTCAGCCTGCACCAGCCGGAACTGGCGCGGCGCCACGCGGACCGGCGGCTGCGGCTGGAGAAGGGGAGGATCGTGGCGTGACTGTGCCGGTTCTGCGCGCGGAGGGGCCCGTGCTCGTCTTCGGCGGCCCCTACTCGAACCTCCAGGCCACCACGGCGCTGTTCGCGGAAGCGGAGCGGCTCGGCATCCCGCCCGCGCGCATCGTCTGCACCGGGGATGTGGTGGCCTACGGCGCCGATCCCGCCGCGACGCTGGACCGGGTGATGGAAAGCGGCTGCGCCGTCATCGCCGGCAACTGCGAGGAAAACCTGGCCGGGGGGCAGCCCGATTGCGGCTGCGGCTTCGGGGAGGGCACGGCCTGCGACCTGCTGTCCCGCGCCTGGTACCCCTATGCCGCCGCGCGGCTGAGCGGCGCGCAGCGGCGCTGGATGGCGGCCATGCCCGCGCGGCTGGTGCTGGAGATCGGCGGGCGGCGGCTGGCCGTCATCCATGGCGGAGTGGCCGAGACGGCGCGCTTTCTTTTCGCCTCCGCCCCCGAGGAGGCCCTGGCCGCCGAGATCGCGTCGGCCGGGTGCGACGGCGTCATCGCCGGCCATTGCGGCATCCCCTTCGCGCGGGTGGCCGGCGGCGGGCTCTGGCTCAACGCGGGCGCCATCGGCATGCCCGCGGATGACGGCACGCCGCGGAGCTGGTTCGCGCTCCTCTGGCCAGGGGGCAGGGGACTTCGCGCCGAGATCCGGCCGCTTTCCTACGACCACGCCGCCGCGGCCGCGGCCATGCGCGCGGCGGGCCTGCCGGAGGGCTATGCCACGGCCCTCGGCAGCGGGATCTGGCCCTCCTGCGACGTGCTTCCGCCGGCCGAGCGCGCCCGGCGCGGGCAGCCCCTGGCGCCGCCGGCCCTGGATTGGTGATGGCAAGCGTGCCGCGCGTGCCACGCCCGGCGCCGCGCGCGTGCGCGCGGCCTCGCAAGGACCCACCGGCGGTTGCGCCCTCGCGTCCCTCCTGCCAAGTCTCCGGCATGCTCTCCCGCCGCTTCCTCCTCGCCAGCGCAGGCCCCGTCATCGCGGGCTGCGCCTCCTCCACCCCGCCCGCCCGGACGGCCGCCCCGACGGCTGCCCCCCTGGTGGTGGTGCCGCCCCCGGTTGCGGCACCTGCCGTCGCGGCGGCTCCGCAGGAGGCCGTGCTCGATGCCGCCGGCTTCGACACCTTCCTGGACGGGCTGCGCGCCGATGCCCGCCGCGCCGGGGTGTCCGCGCCCACCGTGCAGCGCGCCCTGTCGGGGATCCGCCCCCTGGCCCGCGTGCTGGAGCTGGACCGCAAGCAGCCCGAGGGCGCGCTGAGCTGGGAGCAGTACCGCGACCGCATCGTGTCCCAGACGCGGATCGAGAACGGCCGCCGCGCCTATGCCGAGAACCGCGCCGTGCTGGAGGCGATCCAGTCCCGCTACCAGGTCTCGCCCCGCGTGGTGGTGGCGATCTGGGGCATGGAAACGAATTATGGCTCCAACACCGGCGGCTTCAGCGTGGTGGAGGCGCTGGCGACGCTGGCCTGGGAAGGCCGCCGCGCCGCCTTCTTCCGCGGCGAGCTGCTGGCGGCGCTGCGGATCCTCGATGCCGGGCACGTCTCGCCCGAGGGCATGCGCGGCTCCTGGGCCGGGGCCATGGGCCACCCGCAGTTCATGCCGACCAGCTTCGAGCGGCTGGCCGTGGACTTCGACGGCGACGGCCGCAAGGACATCTGGGGCAGCCGCGCCGACGCGCTGGGCTCCATCGCGAACTATCTCGCGCGCTCCGGCTGGCAGGCCGAGCGCGGCTGGGCCATCGAGGCCCGCCCGCCCGCGGGTTTCGACATCGAGCGGGTGGACACCGACACCAAGCGATCGGTCGGTGAGTGGGCGCGGCTCGGCTGGCGCCGGGCCGACGGATCGCCCCTGCCGGGTGGCGACACCGAGGCCACGCTCGCGGTGCCCGCGCGCAGCGGCGGGCAGGTGTTCCTGGGCCTGCCGAACCTCCGGGTGATCCGGCGCTACAACTCGCCGATCAACTACGCCCTGGCCGTCGGGTTGCTCGCCGACCGCGTTGCCTGATAGGAGCCCCGCCCGCCGGCCGCCCCACTGGGCGGTGCGGCGCCAGAGGGGGAAACGACCTTGGATGCACCCGTAACGCCGGAAGCGCGCAAGGCGCTCTGGGGCTCCGCCGTCGGCTACGCGATGGACGGGTTCGACCTGCTCATCCTGGGCTTCATGCTGCGCGCCATCGCCGGGGAACTCGGTCTCAGCCAGCCCGAGGCGGCCTCCCTCGTCACCAGCACGCTGGTCGGCGCCGTGCTGGGCGGGCTGATCTTCGGCATGCTGTCCGACCGGCTGGGGCGGGTGCGGGTGCTCACCTGGACCATCGTGCTGTTCGCGGTCTTCACCGGGCTCTGCGCGCTGGCGCAAGGCTATTGGGACCTGCTGGCCTACCGCACCATCGCCGGCATCGGCCTGGGCGGGGAATTCGGCATCGGCATGGCCCTGGTGGCCGAAACCTGGCCGGCCTCCAAGCGGGCGCGGGCCTCCTCCTATGTGGGGCTGGGCTGGCAGGCGGGCGTGCTGCTGGCGGCCGTCGCGACGCCGCTGCTGCTGCCCATCATCGGCTGGCGCGGCATGTTCGCGGTGGGTGTCCTCCCGGCCTTCGTCGCCTGGGCCATCCGCCGCACCCTGCACGAGCCGGAGATGTTCACCGCCCGCAGCGCCGCGGCCGTGCGCGAAGGGTTTCCCCTGCGCCTGCTGGTGAAGGACGCGGAAACCACGAAGATCAGCCTCGGCCTGGTGATCCTCTGCTCCGTGCAGAACTTCGGCTACTACGGCGTGATGATCTGGCTGCCGAACTACCTGAACAGCCGCTTCGGCTACGGGCTGACGCAATCGGCGGTGTGGACGGCGGTCACGATCCTGGGCATGGCCGTGGGTATCTACGCCTTCGGCCAGATCGCGGACCGCGTGGGCCGGCGCCCGGCCTTCCTGTCCTACATGATCGGCGCCGCCGTCATGGTGGTGGTCTACGCGCAACTGACGGGCCCGACGGCGCTGCTGATCGGCGGCGCGGTGATGGGCTTCTTCGTCAACGGCATGCTCGGCGGCTACGGCGCGCTGATGAGCGAGCTCTACCCCACCGCGGCGCGGGCGACGGCGCAGAACGTGCTGTTCAACATCGGCCGGGCGGTCGGCGGCTTCGGCCCCGTGGTGGTGGCCGCCATCGCCGGCACCCACGGCTTCCAGTTCGCCATCGCCGCCCTGGCCGCGCTTTATGTGCTGGACATGCTGGCGCTCTGGCTGCTGATCCCCGAGCGCCGTGGGGCCGAGCTGGCCTGACGCGACACGTCCGGGCGGGGCGCATCCCGCCCGGCGCGCGCGGCGTTGACGCCGCGCCCCGGTGTGTCCCGGGGCGCACCGGGAAAAACGGAGCGCGCATGCGGATCCTCGCCATCGGCCCACGCGCCTATCTGGGCGACGTCTACCTCACCCTCCTGCGGGAGGGGCACGAGGTCCGCGTCCATGCGGAGGACCCGCCGGAAGACCGCGCCTTCGGTGGCCTCATCGATTGCGTCCCCGACTGGCGCGCGGAGCTGGACTGGGTCGGGCGGGACGGCATCGTCTTCTTCGAGCGCATCGGCCGCGGCGCCATACAGGACGCGCTGCGCCGGGAGGGCTATCGCGTCGTTGGCGGCAGCGCATTCGGCGACCGGCTGGAGCAGGAGCGCGACTTCGGCCAGGCCGTGCTGCGCGAGGCCGGGCTGGCCGTGGCCGAGAGCCTGTCCTTCGAGCACCCCTCGCTCGCCATCGAATGGCTCGGGAAGAACCCCGGCCGCTTCGTCCTCAAGCACGACGAGGTCGGGCGCAACACCTTCGTGGGCGACCATCCCACGGGCGGGGACGTCGCCTTCATGCTGCGCCGCGCGGGTGAGGGGCGCGTGCTGCTGATGGAGCGGATCGAGGGCGTGGAGGTCGGCGTCGGCGCCTATTTCGACGGCACGGCCTTCCTGCGCCCGGCCTGCATCGACTTCGAGCACAAGCGCTTCTTTCCCGGCGAGATGGGCGAGATGACGGGCGAGATGGGCACGCTCGCCTCCTACGAGGATTCCGAGGCGCTCTTCGCCGCCACGCTGGACCGCATCGCGCCGCGCTTCGCCGAGGCCGGGCATGTCGGCTATGTCAACCTGAACCTGATGGTGAACGAGCGCGGCGTCTGGCCGCTGGAATTCACCTGCCGCTTCGGCAATCCCGGCTTCGCCGTGCTGGCGGCCCTGCAGCCGGATGGCTGGGGCGACCTGATGGGGCGCATGGCCGTCCCGCGGGAGCCGCGGCGCTTCAGCACACGCCCGGGCTGGTCGGTGGCCATCGTTCTGACCGTGCCGCCCTTTCCCGCCCACCACACCACCACCCCGCCCGAGGAGGACCCGCCCGTGTTCTTTCTCCGCCCGCCCGAGGGGGCGGAGCGGGACGGCTACCACTTCGTGGACATGCGCATGGAGGAAGGGCAGCTGCTCGGCCGCCGCCGTTCCGGCCACCTGATGATCGTCACAGGCACCGGGGACACGGTGGAGGCGGCGCAGGAGCATGCGCGGGAGCGGGCGCGCAACGTGGTCGCGCCCGAGCTGCGCTGGCGCGCCGACATTGGCGATCGCTTCCTCGCGGGCGAGCGGGAGCGGCTGCGCGCCCTGGGCTGGCTGCCGCCCGCCTGAGGCGCCTCAGCCGCCGCGCAGCCGCCGGCGCGCCGCCATCAGGCCCAGAAGGCCGGTTCCGAGCAGCGCGGCCGAGGCGGGCTCGGGAACGCTCGTGGGCGAGGACCGGGCCTGAACCACCACGGCGCTGCTGAGGTTGAAGAAGGCGAAGCTGTCGGCCGGGTCCGACCAGCGGACGCGGATGGTGTCGGTGGGCGCGAACACCTCGCCCCAGAAGCCGTTGTAGCGCGGCCCGAACTCGGGGTCGAAGAAGCTCCGGTCGAAGCCGAAGAAGGGCAGGGCGTCGGCGGTGTCGCCGGAGAAGCCGAAGCCGTAATCGAGGTTGCCGGCGATGCCCGTGATGGCGAACGGCAGGCGATAGGTGATCTCCGTTGCCCCGAGGCAGCCGGAATAGGCGCTGTTGCAGGTGAACAGCCCGCTCCACTCACCGGGGCCGGAAGCCGGAAGGTCCCCGAGGAAGCCCCGCGTCGCGAAGCCCGTGGGATTGTAGGGGTTGGCGTCCGGCCCGACGAAAACGGGTGTGTTCTGCGTGGCCGGCGTCCAGGGGCCGAAGTCGTCGCGCAAGGTGATGGCCTTGGGACCCGGAAAGGCCGCGACGGTGGCCGGGCCCCGGCCACTGATCGCGCCCAGCCAGCTCGCCGGGTCAAGAAACGCCGCTTTTGCCTGGGGGATGGTCAGCGCCGTCGCGAAGAAGAACGAAACGATGGTTGTCACAAACGAATTCATGCGGCGCAAAGCTCCCCCGGAAGACAAACAGACGCAGGCGTCGTGCCACGTCCGAAAAGCGCGCGGTTACAAACGGATTTGAGCCGTCGGGACGACCGGACGCAAGGCCGTGTAAAAACACCCGACGGATCGGGCGGCGTCCCCGCCGGCGGCCTCCCGGGCGCGGCACGGCTTGACCCGCCTCGCGCTTGGCCACCTATAGCGGCATGAGCGAGACCAACCCCCTGCTGGCACCCTGGGCCACGCCCTTCGGCCTGCCGCCCTTCGACCGGATCCGGCCGGAGCATTTCCCCCCGGCCTTCGCCGCCGCCATGGCGGAGCACCTGGAGGAGGTCGCGGCCATCGGGACCGATCCCGCCGAACCCGGCTTCGCGAACACGATCGAGGCGTTGCAGCGCAGCGGGCGCGGCCTGGCGCGGGTGGGGGCGCTGTTCTCCAACCTCGTCGTCAGCCAGGGCGGGGAGGCACTGGAGGCACTGGACCGGGAGATGTCGCCCCGCCTCGCCCAGCACGGCATGCGCGTCGCGCTGGACCCTGCCGTCTTCGCCCGTGTGGCCGCGCTGCACGCCCGGCGCGACGCCCTGGGGCTGGAGGAGGACCAGATGCGCCTGCTGGAGCGCACGCATCTGGGCTTCATCCGCAGCGGCGCCGCGCTGGACGCCGGAGCCAAGGCGCGCATGACCGCGATCTCCGAGCGGCTGGCGGTGCTGCACACGCAGTTCGGCCAGAACGTGCTGCACGACGAGACCTCCTGGCACCTCGCCCTCTCCGGGGACGACCTCGGCGGGCTGCCGGACTTCCTGCGGGACGGCATGGCGACCGCCGCGGCCGAGCGCGGGCTGGCCGGCTTCGCCGTCACCCTGTCGCGCTCCCTGATCGAGCCCTTCCTGGCCTTCTCGGCCCGGCGCGACCTGCGGGAGGTGGCCTACAAGGCCTGGATCGCCCGCGGCACCCATCCGGGCGAGCACGACAACCGCCCGCTCGTTCCCGAGATCCTGGCGCTGCGGCAGGAGCGCGCCCGGCTGTTGGGTTACGGCAGCTTCGCCGAGTTCCGCCTGGCCGACAGCATGGCCGGCACGGTGGAGGCGGTGCAGGGGCTGCTGGCCGAGGTGTGGGAGCCCGCCAAGCGCAAGGCCGCCGCCGAGCGCGACCGGCTGCTGGCCCTGGCCCGCGCGGAGGGCTTCGAGGGCGCCATCGCGCCGTGGGACTGGCGCTTCTATGCCGAGAAGGTCCGCCTGGCCGACTATGCGCTGGACGAGGCGGAGCTGAAGCCCTTCTTCGTGTTCGACAACATCCAGCAGGCCGCCTTCGACACCGCCACCCGCCTTTTCGGCGTCACCTTCACGCCACGGCCCGATGCGCCCGTTTATCATCCGGACGTGCGCGCCTACGAGGTGCGCGACGCCGATGGCCATGTCGGCGTCTTCCTGGCCGATCCCTATGCGCGCGCCGACAAGCGCTCCGGGGCCTGGATGAGCAGCTACCGCGACCAGGAGAACCTGGACGCGCCGGTCTCGCCCGTGATCGTCAACAACAACAACTTCGCCAAGTCCGAGCCGGTGCTGCTGAGCTTCGACGACGCGGAAACCCTGTTCCACGAGTTCGGCCACGCCCTGCACGGCCTGCTGAGCCGCGTGCGCTATCCCGCGCAGTCCGGCACCTCCGTGCGGCGCGACTTCGTGGAGCTGCCCTCCCAGATCTACGAGCACTGGATGGCGCTGCCGGAAACGCTGCGGCGCTACGCCCTGCACCACCGCACGGGACAGCCGGTGCCCGAGGCACTGAGCGCGCGCCTGCTGTCCGCGCGCGGCTTCAACCAGGGCTTCGCCACGGTGGAATACGCCTCCTCCGCGCTGATCGACATGGCGCTGCACAGCCATCCCGCCCCGGAGACGATCGACATCGAACGGTTCGAGGCGGAGTTCCTGGCCGGCATCGGCATGCCCGCTGAAATCGGCATGCGCCACCGCCCCGCGCATTTCCAGCACCTGTTCGCCGGCGGCGGCTATGCCGCGGCCTATTACGCCTACCTCTGGGCGGAGGTGCTGGACGCCGACGGCTTCGAGGCCTTCACCGAGGCGGGCGACCCCTTCGACCCCGCGGTCGCCGCGCGGCTGCGCACCCTGCTGAGCGCGGGGGACACGCGCGACCCCATGGAGCTCTACGCCGCCTTCCGCGGCCGCGCGCCCAGCACCGCCGCCCTGCTGCGCGGCCGCGCCCTGGTGTCCGCATGAGCGCCGCGGCCCCCATGCCCGTGCTGGCGACGCATAGCGGCAAGTTCCACTGCGACGAGGTCTTCGCCTATGCCGTGCTGCGCCTCGCGCTCGGCCTGCAGGCGCCGGGCACCGACCACACCCTGCTGCGGACGCGCAAGCCCGGTCCGATCGAGGCGGCCGACATCGTGTGGGACGTGGGCACCGTCTTCGACGCGGCCCGCCAGCGCTTCGACCACCACCAGCGCGGCGCGCCGCAGCGCGAGGACGGCACGCCCTTCTCCTCCGCCGGGCTGATCTGGCAGGTCTACGGGGAACGCGCCGTTGGGCGGCTGCTGGAGCCCTCCGCCGCGGAATGGGCGCCGGCCATCGCGGCCGAGCTGGACCGCAAGCTCGTGCGCCGCATCGACGAGGTGGACAACGGCGTTTCCGTGAACGGCCCCGTGCTGGACGACGCGCTCGGCCTCGCGGCCCTGGTGGGCGATTTCAACCCCACCTGGGACGACCCGGCCTCGGACGGCCCGACCGCCGGCGACGCCGCCTTCCTGGAAGCGGCGGCCTTCGTGGAGGGCATCCTGGGCCGCCGGGTGGAGGGGCTGCGCGCCCGCCACGCGGCCGAGGCCTCGGTGCTGCAGTCTCACCGCGAGGGCGAGGACCCGCGCATCCTGGTGCTGGACCGCGGCATGCCCTGGAAAGGCGCGGTCTTCGCGCACGACCTGCCCGTGCTCTTCGCCGTCAGCCCGGCCTCCAACGGCAACTGGATGCTGGACACCATGCCGCCCGAGCCCGGCTCCTTCGCGCAGCGCCAGCCGCTGCCGGAGGATTGGGCGGGGCTGCAGGAAGGCGACCTCGCCGCGCGGTCCGGGGTGGAGGACGCCGTCTTCGTGCATGTCCGGCGCTTCGTCGGCGCGGCACGCTCGCGGCAGGGCGCCGTGGCGATGGCGCGCAAGGCGCTTCCGCCCGGCGCGTGACGCGGCCCCGGGCGCGCGGCCGGAAGGGGTGGCCACCTACCTGGGGGCCGCCTCAGCCTGCCTTGGGCAGCAGCCTTCCGGCCTCCAGGGCGGTTCTGACTTTGGTGGCGAGTTCGTGCCGGCGGTATGGCTTGCTGAGGAGGAGCATGCCGGGCTCGAGGGAGCCGTGCTGCTGGATGGCGTTCTCGGTGTAGCCGGAGGTGAGCAG